>Ga0129308_1002584_pt1 | contig 14903 bp, 14 predicted proteins | sample L827metagenome_FD_94440 | JGI IMG/M metagenome (GOLD analysis project Ga0129308, IMG submission 94440) | Ring-tailed lemur group fecal microbial communities from Wisconsin, USA - L827 metagenome | ecosystem: Host-associated > Mammals > Digestive system > Large intestine > Fecal | place: USA...
CAAAAGAGTCCCGACGCCTGCCTCTTCTTTCAGGGAGATCAGCCGCTTGTATCACCGGTCAGTATTGAAGCCCTGATACTCGCGTTTGCCAACGATCCGCAAAAGATTTACCGCCTGGCCGCGCACGGCACACCGGGCAGCCCGGTGCTGTTTTCGCGTACCTTTTTTCAGGAACTCCTGCAGCTCCCGCCTGACCGCGGCGGAAATATGGTCATCCGCCGGCATCCCGAAGCCGTGCGTCTCATCGAAGCACAGGACGCGCGTGAACTGCTTGACGCCGACACCCCGGAAGATCTGCAGGCGCTCTGGTGAGTCCGATTAGAGAACATCTTCCTCTGCTGCTCAGACCGACTGCTTCACAAAGTATTTTTTTGCTTCCGGTAAAGTACGCATAGAATATTCGTACAAGGGAAGCTTAAATACTTTTTCCGACACGTATTTTAAATCATACGGATTTCTCAAAGCCACCAGCGCCATTGGAAGCCCCTCTTTCTCCAAATCATGCATCAGGGCTGTCTGCCCCTTGTACAAATGACCATTCAGTGTTGCCAGTACAAGAGCAGATTTTCCCTGTACCGCTTTACAGATTTCCTGCCGCTCCTTTTCATCGGGATCCAGCGAAAAGGAAATTGCCGTTCCTCCAAAATTTTTCTGCATATAGGTCGCAAAATCCTTGTCATCATCCTCTGAAACCTGCGTAACACATGCCGGCCTAGCTCCCACAAATACCGGAGTTTCTCCCAGGCAGAATTTCTCCCCTTCAATGGGATGTATTGTATCTTCATAAAATTGCTTTGCAAAGCTTATCTGCTGTTTCCATTCTTCGTCGCTGATACGTCCCGCTGTACTCCCCATTACAAATCTCTTTGCTGCCAGAACGTGGTTCACCGCATTGTCTATCCGTTCCATGGAAATCTCCTTCTGGCGTACCGCCTGATAAACTGCCTGTACCACGCTCTCTACTTCCTGAAGCGAATGGCAAACCAGAAGCATATCAACTCCTGCCTTCAGCGCTTCCACTGCACCCTTTCCTACTCCATATATTTCGCGGATAGCTTCCATCTCAAGAGCATCTGAAACCAAAAGCCCGTCAAAAGAAAGCGTTTCCCGAAGAAGCCCTTGTACCATTTTCTCTGACATAGTACAGGGATGCCCGGACGCGTCAAGCGAAGGTACTACCACATGTCCTGTCATAATTGCAGGCAGACCATTGTTTATCATCTCGCTGAATACCCGGATTTCTCTTTGCATCAGAACCTCTTTGGGCGTATCTACACGGGCCATAGCCAAATGTGCGTCCGCCCTCGTCTCTCCATAACCCGGAAAATGCTTCCCAACGCACAGAACACCTGCGTCGCGGTATCCTTCAAAACCTGCCTGACCGTAGCACAGAACCTCCTGAATGGTTTCGCCATAGCTGCGCACTCCGATCATCGGATTATCCTGATTATAATTCAAATCCAGCACCGGAGAGAGGTTCACGTTTATTTCCATATCACGTAACTGACGGCCCACAATATTGGCAGCCTCGTACATCCTTCTCCTGTTTTTCAGCGACACCTGCGCCATGACAGAAGGCATAACCGCACAGTCACCCGGCATTCTTGAAACTACCCCGCCCTCTTCGTCTATAGAGATCAGCGGAATCCATCCGGTCTGCTCCTGAATTCTGTTTTTCAGCTCCGTATTCATCCTCCAGGTCTGTTCCCTGCTCTTCAGATTTCTGGCAAAAAGAATAATATTTCCAATCTGATACTTCTCCGCCATCTTCCAGAATTCATCCGATGGCTGCTCCTCAGGTATTCCTGCCATAATCAACTGCCCGACCTTCTGCTCAAATGTCAAATGCTTACTGTCCATCTCACTTTCCCCTTTTCAATTCAGTATTTTCCGTATAGTTTCTGCACAACAGCCGCAGCGCACCGTCTTCCGCATATCCGGCATTAACAAAAGTCTCCCACTTTTCCGCCTGTGCCTTTAATGCTTCCGCAAGTCCCGTCCGTACTTTCAGGTTATTCTGCAAAACGCTTCCCTGCATTGCAAGCTTTCTTTCTCCCGAAAGCTTTTTCCCTACGGTAATAACCAGTTCTGTCAATTCCGCTATGCATTTACGCCGGATCCGGTACGCCGCCTCATCATTCACATCATCTGCCTGCTCCAGCAAAACGGATATTGCGGCAATTTCTTTCTTGCTTCGGTTCGGAGTATAAATATACTGCAGCAATCCCCCAATGGAGCTTATTTTGAGCTTTTCAAACACCAGCTCCTTCAATACCGTTCCCGGGCCCCTTCCATCGTCCGCCCGGACAATTGCAGCCAGTATTTCTACCGCTATCCGATATGCGCTCCCGCCATCGTCTATCAGATGTCCAAATCCTCCCGCACGCGCTGTTTTCCCGCTTTCCGCCCGTCCATAGCACATAGAACCGGTACCGGAAATCAGCACTATTCCATGTCCCTGCTCAAAGGCAGATGCCAACGCCGTTTCGTGATCACCGTACAGGCAGAGCGTTTTAAAGCCCGATTCTGCAAACCTCTTTCTTAAAAACTCTTTACTTCCGGGATTGCTGATTCCGGCAACCCCCGCGCCCACACCAATGCATGATTCCGGTTCACATCCCAGCCGATGCAGCTCCTGCACCATATGATTCAGCGAATTTTGTACGGCGTCTTCCGTCTGTCCATTTACATTCAGCGCCTCCACAGAAAACCGATGCAGGATATTTCCCCTTTCATCCGCCACGCAAACCCTGGTTCCTGTGCCGCCTCCGTCTACCCCCAACATATATCGCATATTACTCATCCTTTCACAGCTCCGACCGTAACTCCCTCCAGAAAATACTTCTGCAGGCAGAAAAATAAAATAAACATCGGAAGTGCAGATATGGTCGCACCTGCCATCATAGGTGAAAAATAAGAAGTATTGGCAAAGCTGAAATTCTTCAATGCCACCTGAATTGTCTGCATACTTTCTGAATTGCAAATCAGAAACGGCCAGAAAAACGTATTCCAATTACCAAGAAACGTAGTGATCTCCATAACTGAAAGAATGGTTTTTGACAAAGGCATTACAATTTTCCAGACAATCCGCGGCTGGTTACAACCGTCTATTTTTGCTGACTCTATGATAGAGGTGGGAAGGGATGCGAAAAACTGCTTTGCAAGAAAAACATTGTAGCAGGTAACCATACCCGGAGCAATCAAAGCTGCATATGTATTCTGAAGCTTCATTTTGTTGGCAATAAGAATATACAACGGCACCTGTGTAACCTGATAAGGAACCATCATTGCAACCAGCAAAAGAAAGAAGAAAAACTTACAGCCCGGAAAGCGTATTTTGGCAAAAGCGTATCCCGCCAGACTCGCAAATACCACATTGCTGACCGTTGTAATTCCGGCCACCACCAGAGAATTCCAGATCCATTTCAAAGAATACGCACTGTAGGAAAAGAAAAACCGAAAGGAATCCAGCGTTATTTTTTTCGGAAAAAGGGTATAGCTCCCGCCTCCCGTCTCTACTGCAGGCCCAAAAGCCGAAATTACCATATAATAAAGAGGAAATAATGTAATAACTGCCAGTGTCAGCAACACAGCCGCCAGACACGTATTGCGCAGGTATCTCTTGTATTTATATCTGCCCTCATAATTCTTAAACAGTCCCATACCTTTCCCTCCTAATATTCTACGTCTGCCGCATTGATTTTAAACTGGAACACCGCAAAAACCGCTATGATTGCCGTAAGGATCAGCGCCTGTGCACATGCTTCCCCATACTCAAAATAGGTAAATGCGCGGTTAAAAATCAGAAGCCCTGCCATGGTTGTCGCATTATCCGGCCCGCCGCCTGTCATCAGATATGCATTCTGAAAAGCCTGCAGTCCATTGATTACGCCTGTAATAGCCAGAAAAACCGTAGTTGGTTTCACCAGAGGCCAGACAATGCAGCGTATCTTCTGCATAAATGTCGCCCCGTCCATATCTGCTGCTTCATAATAAGTTGAATCTATCCCCAAAAGAGCTGCAATATAAATTATAACATTTTGTCCTAATCCCCCGAAAACAGCCATTATGATCAGCGAAGCCATTGCTGTTTTAGAGCTGCCAAGCCAATTCTGATTCGGAATATGAAATACCTCCAGAATGCTGTTTAGTAATCCTCCCGGGAGGGGATCATAAATCCATTTCCAAACAAAGGAAAGCGCTACGCCAGAGGCAATTGCCGGTAAATAAAAAACAGCCTTAAAGCCGGTTTGTATCCTTCTCGTAAACGGCAGAATCATGATTGAAATTGCAAACGCCAGGAGCATAGATACCGGAACTGTAATGATAGAATATACAAAAGTATTGATAAGTGCTTTATAAAACAGATCGTTTTTAAATGTTTTTATATAGTTCTGTACTCCTATCCATTCTGCTCCCAGAGGCTTATATTTCTGGAAGCTCGTGATAACCGCCGAAATTACCGGATATAAAGTAAACAAAATAAATGTACATAGTGGAACCATGATAAACACATACGCCCACATTGTTTCCTTCCTTTTCACCTGCAATCCTCCCTTTTATAAAAAGGGACCACCCCCCAGATGGTCCCTTCGTCTGCCGCTACTGCGTCACACAACCGTCCTCGCCAAACTCGTCATAAGCAGCCTTCGTGATTGCGTCATACATTTCCTGTGCAGTCACTTCTCCTGCGAGCAGTCCCTGGAATTTCGGTACGATAACCTCATCCCGGATCTGGAGCGCTCTCGAATGCAGGTCAGCCGGAATATCCGTTCTTGCTTCTGCAATCTGGGAGGTCAGCAATTCCACAGCCTTTGTATTGTCTTCATTCTTGTTCTCAATCGGAGGCAGCTCTGCATACGCTGTGCGTCCGCTCTCGCATACCGGATTCAGGTAAAGCTCCTGGCAGGTAAGAGCCGCACGCTCCCCGCTGGACAGGTAATCCGCCAGCTTCGCTACGTTCTTCAGATGTTCTTCATCCGGATCCTTTTCGCCGGTAAGGCAGATATATCCCTCGACCTGGCTGTAAGCCTGCTGCGTTCCGTTTTCAAATACCGGAACCGGAAGCACAATATACTCAACCGGGATACTGTTTTCGACCGCACTGCCATCTGCCGCTTCCAGTTTCTGTGTGTTGACCGCCGCCGACATTTCAAATGAAGGCAGTCCTTTACCCGTGATCATCGTCTGCCCTGTGAGCATCATATTCCAGCGTTTTCCGGCATCCACTGCGCTCAGCTCTGCCGGCATGGAACCATCATCGATCAATGCGCGGATATCCTCCAAAAACTGCAGCATTTTAGGACTCGTGTATGTATATTTCAGCTCTTCATCAAATTCACACGGCATACCCGCATTATTTACAAAAATATTAAAATAATCGGTTGCCGTCACACCGGAGCATGCAAATACAAAACCATACGTCTTTGTTTCCCCATTTTCATCTTTTACTACGCCTTTTTTGATTGCTTCACGGAATTCATCATAAGTCCAGCCATTCGTCTGCACTGATTTCCAGTCGATACCTGCATTCTCCAAAAATTCCCGGTTTCCTCCGATGGAAAAGACCTGACAGTATGCCGGAAGACCGTAAAGTCCTTCTCCATTCCGGAAAAAGTTCAGCACCGGTTCGTCAAAATCCGACAGAGTCTCTTCCTCCAGATAAGGGGTAAGGTCAACCAACATGCCAAGGTCCAGATACGTGCTGATTTCTCCATAATTGACAAATGCCAGATCTGGCGGAGAGCCGGCGTTTACCTGTACATCCAGTTTTTGTTTCATATCCTCCCAGCTCGCTGTTGTCAATTCCACCTCAATATCAGGATTTTCATTCTGAAACTCTTCAATCCATCCTGCAACCTGTTCCTGATAGGTTGAAGAAACCGGCGGAAGCAGCGCCGTAACTACATCCTTCTCCTGCGCAGATACCTGCATCGCCAGGCAGCATGTAAGTGCTGCTGCTGTACAAAATGCAACTGATTTTTTTCTCATAGTTTTCCTCCATTCTCATTCACCATTAAAGTTTTCCTATCCCCCGCGGCAACTCCCAGTCCAGGGGGTTCCAAAATATCCCTCTATATTATGTCGTTCTCTCTGTTCCCCCTTCCATTGCTTTTTAGAGCTTCCCTTATATGTCCACCAGCTTCCTTTAAAAGCTGTTCGGCAACCTCCGCATTTTCGTTTAAAAGAATGCTGACAATAGCAATCTTAGCGCTTCCATTGCAATTTGCCAGTGCGCGCCTTGCTGTTCCTCTGTCACATCCGGCGGCTTCCATAACAATATTTTCTGCTCTGTGAACCAGCTTCTCATTTGTCTGGACAACATCCACCATCAGGTTTTCGTATACCTTTCCCAGTCCAACCATTGTTCCGGTAGACAGCATATTCAGTACCATCTTCTGCGCCGTCCCTGCTTTCAGTCTGGTGGAGCCAGTCAGCACCTCCGGACCGGTTATTACCTCTATGGCAATTTCCGCTTCCTGTGAAATCCTTGCATCAGCATTGCAGGAGACAGCTACCGTATGGCAGCCTGTTTCCGCCGCATACCGCAACCCGCCGATCACATAAGGCGTCCTCCCGCTTGCGGCCAGTCCGACTACTATATCCTGCTCTGATAAATTGAGTTTTTTCAACGCATTTTTTCCATTTTCCTCACTGTCCTCCGCGCATTCCACTGCCTGCAGAAATGCTTTTTCTCCTCCCGCGATCAGCCCCAAAACCAGACCTGACGGGACTCCGAACGTGGGCTGGCACTCTGCCGCATCCAGCACCCCCAGTCTTCCGCTGGTTCCTGCTCCCATGTAAATAATTCTGCCGCCTTTTTTCATCGCTTCTGTAGATAGCTGAATTGCTCCGGCAATCTGCGGAAGACATTTCCGAACTGCCTTAATTACGTTTTCATCCTCTGCATTCATTATCGTCACGATTTCCAATGGACTCATCTTATCCAGAAGCATAGTAGCCTTGTTCCGTTCTTCTGTCGTCAGAAAGTCAAACTCATTCATTTCGATCCTCCTTTTTATGGTGTGTTTTCCTGATATGCTTTGCGTTCGTCTCGAAGTCGGAATTAATGTAGGCTACATACAGGATATCCACCAGATTTAACTGTGCAATTCTGGATGCCATTGCGCCGCTTCTGAAATCTCCTTCACTCTCCGGTACGTGAAGGCAGTAATCCGCAAGCCTTGCCAATGGAGAATTTGCCATCTTTGTAACTGCAATCAATACGGCCCCGGATTCCTTAATATATTTTGCACAGGTAATCATTTCTTCCGTACTGCCGGAATAGCTGAACATGATTGCAACGTCATCCTGTTTCATGTTTTGTGCAAAAAGACGCTGTGTATGCCAGTCTGCACTGGACATACATGTTTTCCCTAATCGGAGAAATTTCAGGCATAAATCCTGCGCCACAAGGTAAGATGCTCCAATTCCAAACGTAACAATCGTATTCCCTTTCACAATAGCATCTACACTCTTCTGGAGCATATTCCGGTCTACAATCGCCACGGTATCTTTGATAGACGCAATGTTTCTCAGAGAAATCTTTTCCAAAATCTCTTCCAGATTATCTCCCTTTTCAATCTGGCTCTCCAGCTCCATGTCCTCTTTTCCCACTGCGATATCTGCCATCAGCTTAAGCTTAAAATTTTTAAAATTTTCCGCTCCGGCACGTTTGCACACCCGCAATATTGTCGCTGTTGAGCACTCTGTCTTCTCTGCAATTTCGTGAATGCTCATCTGCGTGCAAGCCTCCGAATTCTGAAGGATGTACGAAATCGCCTGACGCTCACGTCCTTTGGACTGTTCCAGAAATTCATTTAAAACTTTGATTATACTCTGCATTTTTTTCTCCTTTTCTGCATTATACCTCTGATGTTACTTTGTGTCAACATTTTTATTATTTTTTGTAATTTTATAACATATCTCGTTTCAGAGACAGTCTTTCTCTGATTCAAATACCAGAACCAACGACTCCACACACAGTTTACCTGCTTCCTTTATCAGCGTCAATGATTCGTGGGGAGGCGCAGCGTAATTAGCGGTGATTCGACGCCGGACCGATATTCCGCCCAATATAAAACACCTCTCCTGACTCAGTGCAGAGCCGGAAAGGTGTTTCAATTATTAAGACTGTATCATGTTTCCTTAGCTGCCACAGGCAGCTTCTTATCTGAGCGCTGCCGGCCTGCGGCTTAAATAGAAGCAGTATCCCGCCGACAAAACGATGGTCACCGCAACGTATACATACTCCGAATTTCCCCCGTGCGCTCCAAATTTTGAGAACGCATCAACCAGACCATGCACGGCAATGCAGACCAGTAAGCTCCCAGACTTATAGAACACAAGAGTGAACAGATAGCCCCATGCGATCGCAAAAAACACCTGAATCAGCGATTCCAGACCGCCCTGCCCGGCCAGGAGATTGACGAGATGCCCGATGCCAAACGTCACCGCCGAAATGGTGACCGCCACCGGCACGGCGTCTCTTTTTAAAAGGGCGCGGAACAAAAATCCCCTGAAAATCATTTCCTCAATAAATCCGATCAGAAGCATGGAAAGAACGGCACACACCTGCGCCATGCCGCTATAGGCGGCACGGATTCCGCCCCAGAGGTTGCCTGTCATCAAAATCAGCATGGGAATGAAAAACAGATAATCCCCCGCGCTTCCCTTCCATTTCACCAGACCGTACGTTTCTTCCAGCCCGGATTTCTTCACAAAAACAAAAATGCCTGACGCAATCACGGCAAGCCCGATCAGCATTGCCGGGCTCTCGTCCCCCAGAGAGCCTCTGATCGGAATGCTCACAACACAGTAAACAAGAATCCATAAAAGCGCAAACCGCAAATCATTTTTCTCATACAGTTTTCTCATTTTGTATCCTCCTGTGCTGCTAATAACGCTCCCCGGAAAGCGTTCTCCAAATGGGTTCTCACCGTCTCCTCATCGTACGCAAAGCCGTTATTCGCAATCAGACTCGCATATCCATGCGTGAACACCGACAGTGTCAGGAATATCCGTTTCGTCTGCTCCATTGCGAACCCCATCGCCTCCTGCATCGCGGACAGAACAGGCGTCAAGCCCTCCGAATCCATCATCTGAGACACGCTGTTCTCCGCAACAAAGCCTGACTGAAACAGGAAACGGAACAGATTCGGTTCTTCGACCGCAAAGCGGATATAATTCAGCCCGATCCCTGCCAAAACATCCTCCTGCGGTTTGATGTTCATCAGATATTCCGTGTGAAACTGATCTACTTTCTGGTAGACCGCTCTTTTCAGGTCTTCGATTTTTGCAAAATGGTACATGACCGGCTGCGTAGAGCAGCTAAGCTTCTGCGCAACGGTCCGTGCATTGACATTCTCCGCTCCCCTGGCTCTCGTGACCTCGAAGGCGGCGTCCAGCACCATTTCTTTGGTAATTTTGGCTTTCGGCGGCATATGAATCTCCCTGTTTATAATTATTGTTATATAACAAAGATTATAATTCGATGAATTTATTTTGTCAACCGCGAATATCCCCACTAAAAAGGGCGAGAGACCGTGGCCTCTCACCCAATCACCCGCAATGGCGCATAACACATCACCGTTCATCCGGGACTTTGCACCTGGCTGCAAAGTCCGTCGGAACGCATAGATCGATCGACCATCACGATTTATCTGTCCGCTTCTTCCTTTGGAAGCACGATATTCAGCAAAATTGCGACAAGCGCCGCCGGAACAATACCGGAGCCGCCGAAAATAAGCTGCACCCACTGCGGCGTCGCATTCAGAATCGAGCTGTTCGCACCCATTCCGTAGCCGATGCCGAGTGCTACCGAAACAATCGTCAGGCTGCGCGGCGTCAGCTTTTCACGCGTGATGAGCTGGATACCGCTGAGTACGATCGACGAGAACATCATAACTGCCGCCCCGCCAAGCACCGACTGCGGCATGATCGAGACGACCGCTCCGAGCTTCGGAATCAGGCCGCACAGGATCAGGAATACCGCGCCGCTCGCAAGCGCTATGCGGTTCACAACCTTTGTCATGGAGACAAGGCCGACATTCTGGCTGAATGAGGTGTTCGGCAGCACGCCGAAGAACGCCGCAAACGTCGAACCGAGGCCGTCGCAGATCACGCCGCCCGAAAGCTCCTGATCCGTCGCGTCGCGGTCCATACCGCCCTCGATTACGCCGGAGATATCGCCGACTGTCTCCACCGCCGTCACGATGAACATAATCATAACCGGCACAATCGCGCGCCAGTCAAACACAAGCTTCACCGGCATCAGGCTCGGAATCGCAAACCAGGACGCACTCTTTACCTTATCCCAGTTGAGCACCCACGCTTTCGTATACTCGACGCCCTCCGCATCCAGACCAGTGTGCGGAAGTACGAATCCCATCACAAATGCCGCTATGTAACCGACGATAATTCCAATCAGGATCGAGGATGAACTCGTCATCCCCTTCGTGCCGTGCTTCAACGCGATAATCACGACAAGCACAAGCAGGCCAAGCAACAGATTCTCTACAGAACCGAAATCCTTTGCACCGCTGCCGCCGCCGAAGGAATTGATGCCGACCGAGATCAGGGAAAGTCCGATCGAAAGTACAACCGTACCGGTCACGACCGACGGGAAAAAGCGGCGCAGCGGCTTCAGCAGAAATCCGAGCACGCCCTCAAAAATACCGCCGATCACAGACGCTCCCATGATCGCACCGTATGCGAGGACGCCGCCGCCCATACTTGCTGCCACACTGTTGAACACGCCGATGAAGCCGGAGCTCGTCCCCATGATGATCGGCACCTTGCCGCCGACCGGGCCGATCGCAAAAAGCTGTACCAGCGTCACAATACCTGCTACCAGCATCGCATTCTGCAGGAGCGCCACCTGCAGTCCTGCGAACTCATCGCCTGTCATGCCGCACGCGCCCGTGATGATCAGCAGCGGCGTCAGATTGCCGACAAACATTGCAAGTACATGCTGCAGTCCAAGCGGAATCGCCTGCCGCAGCGGAAGCTTACCATCGAAGATGTACGCCTCCCTCGAAAGTTCATTTCCTTTTTTCATAATGCTCTTCTCCTCTGTATTCTGCCGTCCGGCAAGGCTCCGGACGATAATGTTGTTACGGCTCACTCCGTGACCGGCCCCCCGCAGTTCGGCATACAAATTTGCTTCGCACAGCTCAAACTGCCACCCGAATCGTGTGCTCCGGCAGCGCAGCTCCGGCCTGAACAGTAACAAAATGTTTACGCCTCATCCTACCATAAGGTGGAAATCTGTGCAATATGGCATTGCTTTGCTCTTTGAAAAATACATTGCAAAAAACCAGGGAATGGCGCTTCTTCTGCATCGGATAGGCATCGCTTTGATCTCCGAAAAATACATTACAAAAAACGCACCTGGCAGAACCTAAACCGACATATGTGCTCCACGTTTATCAAAAATACGCTCTCCATTTGTCAGAAGATAGTCTTCCCCCGACAATACAGCGCCGATAAAATCCTCCACGGAGCTCAGCCTGCGCTTGAAAAGCATCCCGCCTCCAAAAAGCTGCGTCGTGTGGATATCCGATCCGGCTGTCATCGGCAGGCCATGCTCCGCCGCATAAGCGACCGCCAGCTCATCAAAATGAGGATTGTTGTGACCTTTGCTCCTTGAATTGGAATGCGTCGCATTGACGCCCTCCACGCCGTCCACCGCCTCCGGGAACAGACGGACCTCCGGAATATACGATTCCTCGCGGAACGGATGCGCGTGGATCACCATGCCGCCCGCACCGTGAATCAGCCGGTACTGCTCCTCCACCGACGCAGTCCGAAGCTCCGGATGCGCAGCCATCCATCCGGCATCGACGCCGTAGATCAGGAATTCCGTCCCCCGATACCCGGCCTCATACCCGAAAAACACATCCAGGTCATGCGCATCCCCGTAACGCTTCGCGTCAAGATAACCAAGCTCGAATCTCCTTACCCATTCCTGCCACGGCAGCGAACGGTCAACCGATGTATTCCCGCCCCAGTTGTGATCCGTCACGATGATCCCGGCGTACCCGGCCTCCTTCGCGGCACGCGCCATCTCATAGCCGGTATTGTGCGCGCACGCGCTTGACTGGCACGTATGCAGATGCGTCTCATACAAAAAACGATACCCCCGTCCCCGCGCCTCGCAGGCAGAAATGCACCTGTTCTGATCCAGAATATTCATATGTTCTGTATTCCTTTCTCATTCAATTTATCATAACTGTTCAGTACCTTCACAGTTACGATGCAAAATCCATTAAACTCGTCTTCGACGATGGGATTTTGCACTCCTGAATCATGTTCTTACGGCCTCAGCAGCAAATGCTTCGGCCTGTGCTGAACAAATTACCCGCTACCATAGTATACCAAATGCCCGGAGAGGTCAATGTATATGAAAACAGCGGCGGAACTGCTGCTCACTACAGCACCAATGGCTTAAAATATACTTTTCAATATTTACAGATTATAGTAATATAAAGGGATGACAGATACAATAAGACATAATGCAGAAGTTTCATAAGCAAAGGAGAACCTTTCCATGCGTATTCTTGGACTACAAAAGCTAACCCTGCTCGACTATCCCGGCCGCCTCGCCGCGGTTCTTTTTCTTGGTGGCTGTAATTTCCGCTGCCCGTTCTGCCAGAACAGCCCTCTCGTTCTGACGCCGGAGGAACTGCCCGAACTGCCCCCTGACGAGCTCGACCGTTTTTTGAAAAAGCGCATCGGAATCCTCGACGGTATCTGCGTCACGGGCGGTGAGCCGACGCTGTACCGCGACCTGCCAACGCTTCTTGCGAAGATCAAAGCATATGGATATCTCGTCAAGCTCGACACAAACGGCACGAACCCCGACATGCTGGAAGCACTGATGTCAGACGGACTGATCGACTACGCCGCAATCGACATCAAGGCGGGACGAAAGAATTATGCCCGGGTGTGCGGACTTAATGAATTGCCGGGCCGCTCTGCCAGCATAGCCAAGCCACCTGCAAGTGTTTGTGATCCGGCCGACCGTTCTTCCGACAGCGCAGCTTCGCACAGCCCGGACCATATACTCGAAAAAGTCTCCCGCTCCGCTGTTCTGCTGCGCAACGGCAGTATTGACTATGAATTCCGCACGACGGTCGTGCGCGGCCTGCATACGGAGGAAGATTTTTATGATATTGCCTCCTGGCTGCCGGGCAGCCACCGTTACTTCCTGCAGTCGTTTCGCGACGATCCCGGCGTCCTGCAAAAAGACCACTCCTTTTCTTCCTTTTCTGAAAAGGAGATGCGCCATTTTCTCGAAATTGTACAAAAAGAAATCCCCGCGGCAGCCCTGCGGGGTATCTGAGTCGAAGCGTATTGTAACTGCCCCGGCTGCATCGGGTGTCGGGGCAGCACGTCGGCATTTTAAATTTATCCGTGTATCCGAAGCAGCTCAGCATAGAAGAAGCGACGTCTGCCGCGGCACTTTATAACCCGATCCGTGTATCTGAAGAATCCAACTGCAAATCCTCCAGAAATGCCTCCGCCATCGAACCATATCCATAGAAATCTACCGCATACTTCAGACCATCGGCCACTTCCGCGCGTGAAAATCCGTGTGCTGCAAGGAAATCATCATCTTTCTGATTCAGATACTCATAAAACCGAAGCGCAAGCAGAAAATCCTCCCGGCATTTTGTGTCCAGATAATCCGTCAAAATATTTTCCGCCGCGTTGATTTCACCATCATCAATCATCGCACATAATTTTCGGTATATCTGCGCATGTTCCCCATCCACCTCAATCACTAGCTTGTCCCAGTCCTTATGAAACAGAAGCTTCGCAAGCGTGCGGATAATCTCATGAATCAGGCGCAGAATATAGTCTTTTTCCTCGTACATGGAAATTCCTCCTGAATGTTTACTGCAGACAACAGGCCAAACAGCCTTGTCTGCACAGGCATTTGAGCACTACAGACTATTATACACCGCACCCGTACAAAGTACAGCACAAAACTGCTTTGGCGGGATAATTTAAAGACCAGATTGTTACGGTTCGCTTCATGCCCAAACTGCCACCTGAATCCTGTTCTCCAACAGCCGCGCAGCTTTGGTCAGAACAGTAACGCCTGAGCTTCTCATATCATTGACAGTGACGGATACAATTCAGAACAGGCAGAAAACCTTACGATATTTTCCAGCGCAGCCATTTCCGTGGAAAAAAGCTGCCGGGCAGACTGCTCCACCCATGTGGCGCAACTACTCGGCCTGAAAATCAAACACCCCGCTGCAAGCAACGGGGTATTTGACCCTCGCGGCATCTACACTTCGTTTCGGTCGGTGCTAAACGTGTGCCACTGGCACACAGCACCGCCAAATATCCATGCAAGCATGGCTACTTGGCTCGTTGCTCGCGGGAATAAATACTATGCACCTGTTCTCCAAACAACAACTGTAAGCCCAATTTTTATTCCTGCAGTTCCTTGTACCAGTAACCAAAGGCCCTGCCGCAGCTACAGATCTTCGATGTCTTAAAATGCGGGAACCCAAACATTTCAGCCATATATTTTTCCTGCGGATTGCGCATACCGGGCACACCGAGGATGTAACGTCCATCCCGCATCGTTCCGAGCAGAAGGTGACGATACTGATAATAGCCATGCTGCAAAAAGCTGCTGCGCCCCACCTGCCACTGTTCTTGCTGAAGCCTCACAATATCACATGGCATAATCTGCACGCAGTTCACAATTTCATCATCCTGAAATGGCTCAAACCGCTCCCGCCGCTGCAGCAAATCCCGCATACAGTTGGCCCTCGCGCTGCGGTGATCCTTGCCGGCCGTCTTCTGGTTTGCCGACTGCGCATGGATAATCACAGGACCGCGCGGCGACGGAGGCAAGCCATTTTCACTGCCCGTTGCCGTGG
>Ga0129308_1002585_pt1 | contig 14902 bp, 10 predicted proteins | sample L827metagenome_FD_94440 | JGI IMG/M metagenome (GOLD analysis project Ga0129308, IMG submission 94440) | Ring-tailed lemur group fecal microbial communities from Wisconsin, USA - L827 metagenome | ecosystem: Host-associated > Mammals > Digestive system > Large intestine > Fecal | place: USA...
CGAGAAAAGGCCGCCCGCACAAGCCGATTTGAACGGCTGTGCGGGCGGCCTTTTGCGTGCTGGCGCTGAAAATCTGCGTACGTTTGCGTTTTAATGTCTCACCCTTCTGTAGGGCGACATTGGGCCACATCATCGTCCCAGGTAGATGGGAAGCAGCCGGCTGGACTACTGACCCCTCTCCCGTTAAAACGCAAACATGCGTTGTTTTTTGTCCGCCTGGACCTAGGGACGCAGGCCCAAGACGCTAGAACAGTACTGTTGGCCGCTCATGGTAGCCGGGGCCTCGGCTCCGAGGGCCTCGAGCGCCACCGTGGGTCGCAGGAGCGCGACCTGCTCCCCCGCCTCTGTGCGCGTGCGGTGAAACGAGGCGCCCAAACGACACGCCGCCTCGGCGGGCATGCGCTGGATATACGAGACCACAAGCTCATCGGTGCAGGTAGACAGGGTCGGACTGAGCTGTTTGGCATCGGCGAGCCCTTCGTTGGCACCCAAGGCGACCACAAGGCGCGGGCGCACGCCCACAAGCGCATCGGGGTGACAGATGTAGGCGCGCTTGTCCATGAGGGGCACGACCTCGCCGTGGACACGGGCACCGTAGGCCTCGACGGGCGCCATGGCCAGGCCGAGGTCGAAGACGCTGCGCTGGGCAACGGCGAAAAGACCGGCGGCGTCCAAGGCGACAAGGTCGTCGCCAAGCAGCGGGAACAGCTGGCGAAACGCCGGGGTCCTCGCCGGGTCGATGGCCTCAAGCAGGCGAAAGCCGCGCGGGGTGGCCGTACAGGCTTTGAAGAGCGTCTGCGCCTCATGGACGCGCGCTGCGAGCTGGCGTGCTCCGGAGAAGGGCGCATTGCCCGCGTCGACCTCGGCGCAGGTATCCCGCAACGCCTGGGCAATGCCCTTGCTTCCAGACGTCGCGTAGGCCTGGAGGTTTGCCCAGGCAGTCGCCCCGAGATCGGCATATCCCAGCGAGCACCAGGTGCGCCAGCTTGCCGCGTCATCCTCGTCGGCCAAAAGACCCAGGGCGGCAAAGCAGCGCAAGGGGGCGCAACCTTTCGGATCGCGCGGGTCGCAGGCAAGGGGGCCGACGTAGGCCATGTCGCACACCTCGATGCCGGCATTCGCAAGCGACTGCGAGATACGGCGTGCCCAGGCGCGATTGGGCGGGACAAGAGCCACGGGGCCTTCGCCCACGCGTGCGCCGGATAGCGCGCGATCGACAAGCGCAGTGATGCCCGCGGCCTCTTCCGCAGCATCGCCCCACTTCACGACCTGGGAACGAGACGCGTTCATGCGACGGGAAGGTTGAGGCAAGGCGCGCACGCCCTCGGCACCCGCGAGGGAAAGAAACGCGCGCGGGTCGGCTGCATCCGCATTTGAGATGCCCTTGCGATCGGCGTCGCCCACAAGGAAGAGACTTGCCTGGGCAAGACGTGCCACAAGCCTCAAAGCCTCCGGGGGCACCGCGTCGGCGTCGTCGACGAGGACGTGGGCTACGGTCTGCCCGCCCTCCCCTGCTGCAACAAGCCGGGCGCAAGCCTGGGCAACAAGGGACTCCGGCAGCACGGCATTGCGTGCGGCAAGGGCATCGAGCAGGGCTTTCAGGCAGGCGTCCTGCTCCTGCCCGTCAGAGGGAGCGTCATCCCCGCTTGCCCACATGGCCACCGCCTGGGTCTGGGCGCATGCGATGTCCTCGGCAGAGAAACCTGCCGCACGCAGGTCGGCGAGGAGAAGCGCACGCTCCGTGGCACCGAGCACGCGTGGGGAGCCCGCGAGCTCGTGGACAAGCCTGCGCCAGGAGACAACGCGGGGCGTGCGGCCCTCGCCAAGGTCGGCGACAAGGCGTATTGCCAGCTCAAGGGCCCCATCGGCATTCGGCGTCACCACAAGCACGTCTGCGGGCACAGCACCGGCGTCCAACACGTCATGCATGTGCGCGACAAGCGCCCGCGTCTTGCCCGAGCAGGCACCGCCCGTCAGGACCTCGACCTTGGGGGCGCTCATGGCTAAGCCCACGTTCCAGCAACACTGTCGAGCGTGCGTACGGTGCCATCGGCCAGACGCACGTCCCACATCGTGTAATCCAGGCTCCCCAGGTTGTCGCTTGCGTGCTTCAGACGCGCAGGAGTCTCGGGTTCGGCAGGCTGCTCGTCACCTGCGGGAACGTCCTTTCCTGCGGGCTCGCCACCCTCGGCGGACACAGTGCCCTCAGCAGGCTGCTCAGCCGCATCGTCGCAGGCAGACTGTTTGTCACCCGCGAGCCTGAGGCTCTCGGCAGGGGTAGCCTGAGCCTCAGCAGGGGCAGCCTGGGCCTCGGCAGACTTAACAGGGGCGGCTTGGGCCTCGCCGTTCTCGCCATCCGCAGGCTCGGCCTTGGCCTGGGCAGCCTCTCCCTCGGCGGCCTCATCAGCCTGCGTACCGGCGTTCTCGCCGCCAGCCACCTCGCCCTCGCCGACAGCCTCACCGACAGCTGGCTCGCCCTCGGCGGCCTCCGCTGCAGCGGCAGCCTCGGCCTGCACGCGGGCTTTCTCAACCTGCTCGGCCAGACTTGCGGCGGCAGGCGCCTCAATACCCGCCATGTCGGCAGGCAGCACGCCCTGAGCGAGCAGCTCGCGCACGCGGCTGGCAACGGCCACCACGTCAGGCAGCTCGTCGCCCTGCGCGCAGGCAATGCCGAAAGCGTAGGGCTTCATGTCGAGCTCGACGCGGTCATAGGAAACCGTCTGATGGCCCGCCTCGCTGCGCGACTTGTTGAAGTTGGCGATGGTGGAGGCGACCTTGTACGCCTTGGCCTCAAGCCAGGTGTGCATGGCGTCCCACATCTGGTCGCCCTCGCCTTCGCTTGTCCAATACGGCCTGCTCATGCGGCAAATGAGGCGCATCTCGTTGTTCACGGGTGCCTCAGGCGCGGCGGGCTCGTGCGAGACCACCGTGATGGGGCCCACGTAGGCAAAGGAGCGCTTGATGTCGGCCGCAACGTCGGCGTTGTGCTCGCGGGAGTCGAGGCTGACCTTTTCGATGAGGGAGGGATGGATGAGCATGGAAATCTCCAATCTTGCAGGGGTCCGCAGCGGAAACACCGACGCACACCCCTGCGTCAATCCAGTGATAAACAGGCGCGGCGAGGCGCCCAAAGATGCGTTCGAGCACTGTCGAAAACGCCCCAGGCGGTGAGCAGGCAGGCTTTTCAGCATCCACTATTACAACAGCGCAGGTAGAAAGCACGCTCAATGAGGCTGCCCGTACTCGATTGTTGTTTTCTAGACGTTGACGCGGGCCGGCGTGAAGTCCTTCAACAGGGAGCCGCTCGGAAGCGGGGCCAGGCCCCAGGCATGCAGCGCGTAGGTGAGCAGGTCGCTGGGGCGAACGGTGGTCGTGCGCTTCCCGTCGGCACCCATGGCAACCTTGTAGCCCTTGAGGTGAGTGCGCTCGGCAAGCTCCAGGTCACAGCGAGCAAAGCCGGTAAACACAAGGTCGCCCGTGGCGCATGAAGCAAGGCGGTACATATCCGCACGGGCCTGTGCGTCCAAGGCAGCGCGGGCGTCAAAGTCGGCCTCTGCCAGGTCAAAGTAGGCATGGTCGGGCATCCACCCGTTCATGAGGCCGCACGCCACAACGTGGGTCGCCTTGAGGGCACTCGCCTGGTCGTACATGGCAACCCTCACGGTGCCGGGCTTGGAAACTCCACCCTGCGCAAGAGCCCGAGCGCAGGCGAGAAGCTCGGCCGCCCCGGCGTCCTCTCCCGTGGGGGCGTCGGCAACCAGGCCAGCGTACACGGAAGGCACGGTCTCCATGCCCAGACCCTCGGCCAGGCGCGCAAGCAGCTCGGAGCCATGCAGGGCACCCAGCTCGTCGATCATCGCGCGGCCCTGACGGTACGCCACAAGCGTCGACTCCTGGCCGGGAACCTCGGAAGCTATGCCCTCGTCGAGCAGCCCCAGCGCCTCGCCCAGGCCGATGCCGCGCTGCCGGGCAAGCTCCTCGATGCCGGTGAAGATGTTGCTTCGGGCCAGGTAGTCGCCGCAGCCGCACCAGCAGCGCCATGCCAGCGAGTCATTGGGGTCGGCAAGCAGCGCCAGCGCGGTGTACATGCGGCCCGTACGGCACGCATCCAGGTCGCGGAAGGAGCCGCCTGCCACACGGCGGCCGTCGTGCTCCTCAAGGGCGATGCCCTTCTCACGCAGGGCACGGCAGACACGACCGAACCACGCGCGGTTGGGGGCAAGCACGCAGATGTCGGCAGGGTCGGCACCCTCCTCGACAAGCCCAGCGACCCAGGATGCGACGCCCGCGACCTCCTCATCGGGGCCGGCATAGACGCGCTGCGACACGCCCTCGACAGGCTGGGCGGCAGCCGCAACTTCGTAGGCCTGCGCCGTCTCGACCTTACCCCTGCTCTCGGCAAGACCAAGCGAGAGCGCGTCAAGATAGCCGCTTGAGGCAAGCTGAGAGGCGGCAGCGGCCGCTCCGGTCGCAGGCGCCGCAAGCTCAACCGCGACAAAATCGGGGTTGCGCTGGCCAAACTCAGCGATACCGGCCGGGTACGGGAAGGGGTCGGCGCCCTGGCGCTCGAGCGTCTCATCGGCAAAGGCCCACAGCGTTGCGGGCTTGAGCAGGTCAAACAGAATCTGGCTTGCGCGATTCAAGCAATGGTAGTCGTCGACCACGATGTGACGCACGCCGCAGGCATCCGCCATCTCGGGGTGGGCACGCAGGCAGCGCACGGCAAGGTTCGAGACCTCGCAGTCGAGAATCGCGTCGTAGGCACCCAGGTGACGGTAGAGCGCATCGAGCACGGCCTGCTCGCGCGGATCGATGATGAAGCTCGCCATGTCGTCGTCGGCAAGCTCGGTCAGGCTCTTGCGGAAGAAGCCGAGCATGCCCTTGAGGCGGCGCGCCGGCACGCCCGTGGCGCGCATGTCCTCGAGCAGAAACGACTCCTCAAAGTCGCACAGCACATGAGGACGACGGCCGATAACAGCGCGGGCCTCAGGCATGACGAGAAGCGCAAGCTCGAAGTCGCGTGCCGTGCAGACGCGCACACCCTGCGCGGATTCGCCCAGCTCACCCGCCATGTCACGGGCAGCTGTGGACGAGGGGGCAACAACGAGAATCTCCCCTGCAGGCACACCGGCCTCAAGAAGGTCGCGCACGTGGGCGCAGGCCAGCGAGGTCTTACCGGAGTTGGCGACGCCGCGCACAAGCACGCGAGCGGTGTCGGCCGCAGGGACGGCGCGAGCCGCTTCAGAGGCGCAGGAACGGGAGCAAGTAGAATCAATAGCCATGTCGGGCACCTCTTTAGCGCTCGTAGAGCTGGTCGCAATGGATAATCTTCTTCAAGGCGCTGAGCATCGTGTGGGGGCCTCCGCGCCTGTCGCGCACGCGGGGCATCTCGAAGCTCTCGGTGACGCATCCGCCGGCAACCTCGCTGGAAAGGACGTCCTCGTACAGGGTGAGGGCGTCGGTGGGGCACACGTCGGTGCAGCAGCGGCACTTCACGCAGTCGGCGGGGCGATGCTCAAGCACAACGTCGCCGTCTTCCCCCTCCACCTTGGCAATGGCGCCGGTGGGGCAAAAGGTGGCGCACATGAGGCAGCCCTTGCAGCGTGCGACGTCGATGCTCACACGACCCCACAGGCGCGTCTCGATCGCAGCTTCGGCGGGATCGCCGAGCTCAGCCAGGGCGTCGAGCAAGCGCTCGCGACGGTCGGGCAGGAAATGGGGCAGCGTGCCGTCGAGCATCGCCTTGAGGGACCCGGGCGCCTGGTCGGCGCCGGTGCCGGCACCCGCTAGCTTATCGTCGCCCTCGCCCTGCTCGCCTGCGCCCTCCTCTTGCTCGTCCCGGGGAACAAGCATGCCCGCAACCGTGTCTCCCACCCGGGAAAACACCTCACGGCGCGAGCTGTCGAAACCAGGGCCAACCTGCATGGGACGCTCGTCGGCCTCGGCCAGGCGCACGCAGCGCGGCAGCTTCTCGCGCACCTCGACGCGCGTCGGGCTCCCCCAGGTCTCAAGCAGCAGGTTCGCGTTGTCCACGACCTCGGCGTAGGTGTGCATGCCCGGAGAGCGCGGGCAGCACTCGCAGGGACCGTGCGCCAGCAAGACGCGCTTGGCGCCGCGTGCCGCTGCGTCAACGAGCAGCGACTCCTCCATGCGCCCCAGGCACGTCACATGCACGGCACGGTCGGCGTCGATGGTGTCGGCGTTGCGGCGCCACAGGGAGTCGCAGGCCACGACGAGCGTGTCACCGCAGGCCTCGAGCGCCTTGTGGGCGCGCACCGCAAGCTCGGCGTCGGCCGGGTGGCGAGCCTCCAAAGCGCAGGTCGGACATACCGTGGCACACGTGCCGCAGCCAACGCACAGGTCGGGGTCGACGTTGACCGCGCCGTCCTCCACGCTGATAGCCCCCGACGTGCACGCCTGCGCGCAGCGCATGCAGCTCGCATGGCGGTTGCGCACCACGACGCAGCGGTAGGGGTACACGTTGAGGTCAGAGCTCTGCAGGCGCGCGAGCAGCGCGGCAGCCGAATCGACCTTAGCCATCCTCACGCACCCCCTCGCACTCATGAGCCTGCCTAGCAGATGCGCCGGCCTTGGGCAGGAACGGAACAGAAATCGCATGCGCTGGGCACGCCTCCACGCAGGCGCGGCACTTCACGCATTCGTTGATGGCCACGGGGCTCTCGGCAAGGTTGCGCAGGTCGATGCCCTCAGGGCACGCCGCATGGCAGCGCCCGCAATGCGCGTCGCGCGTCTCCTCCAGGCACATGTCCTTGTCAATCGTGGGCACGAACGTGCGGTTGCCTTTCGACACAAGCGACATGAGGGCGCCGAGCGGGCAGATGCGGTGGCACCACTTGCGGGCAAGGAACAGCTCGGCGATGAGCAGGGCGGGCACCACGAGAAGCGCCCAGGAAACGGAGCCGCCAAACAGCCTCAGTACCAGGAAGATGGTGGCGAAGGTGAGGCCAATGGGGCAGATGAGGCAAAACACCGGGAAGCCGAACACGGCAGCGGACAGGAGCGTGCCGCCCAGCACGAAATGACGGCTGTCGACGGCCTTGCCGCGCGCCTTGGCGCAGCCCGAGCAACCCTGCGAGCAGGAACCCTTCTCCTTGCCGGCCGCAGCCTTGCGGCCACCCTCGCAATCACCGTCGCGCAGGCCCAGGATGCGCTCGACAAAGGGCACCGAACAGATCCACGAGCAGAAGGCGCGGCCGAACAACAAGATGAGCGCCAAGGCGATGACGAGGCTGATGAGCACGCGCGGCACGAGCGTCTTGCTTGCAAGCAGACTCGAAAGCGCGCCCATGGGGCAAATGGCCGAGATGGACTCCCACCCGAACGCCGAGATGTTGCCCAGCGGCACCATGGCGACGAAGGCAACGGCGCACACGAGCAGCACGAGGGCCGGCAGGGCACGACGGAACTTCGTGAGGCTGCCGCCGCGCTTCTCGCCCGGCTGGGGCTTGTAGCTGGCACGCTTGGCTTTGGGCGCAGGAACTTCCCCGTCCGCAGCGGGCTTGCCTGCGGCTGCAGGTTGAGGCTTGTAGCTGGCGCGCTTCTCTTTGGATGCCGCAGGCTCCCCGCCCGAGGCGGCCTCGCCCACAGGCGCTGCCTGGGGCTTGCAGCTAGCACGCTTGGCCTTCTTGGCAGGCGCGTCAGACCCGGCACCGCCTGCAGACTGCGGCTTGTAGCTCTTTTTCTTCTCCATGGCCCTACACCTCCCCCGCCTCGTCGACGTTCACGATGATGATTGCCCTGTGCGCCGTGCCGCTCACCATGGAGCCGGCGCGCATCGAGGGGCACACGTACTCGCAGGCACCGCAGCCGTTGCACTTCTCCAGGTCGAGGTGCGGGCGCTTCGCGTCGTCGAGCGTGATGGCGTCGAGCTCGCAGGCGTCGTAGCAGTCGCGGCAGCGCGTCATGCGATAGGCCAGGCACCAGTCGTGCGTGAGCAGCGGCTTGCCGATGACCACGTCGCGCCTCTTCGCGCCCTCGTCGAGACGCAAGGCACCGGTGGGACAGGTGAGCACGCAACGGGGATGCCCGTCGTTTTCCTCCTCGCAGAAGTCGCACCAGCCGGAGTGAAAGTCCATCCTCGGCGTGCGCAGGTTGAGGAAGCCCTCCTCGATGCTTGCCGGCGAGATCGCCTTGCGCGGGCATGCCTCGAAGCAACGCTGGCAGCGCACGCACAACGACAGCAGCCTCGCGTCGTCCTGGCCGCCCGGCGGGCGCAGCACATCGTCGGCAGGCAAGCAGGTGGCAAGTGCGCCCAACCCGAGCGAGCCTGCCACACAAGCGAGGCCAACAACGGCGTTTCGCCTGGTCACGCCCTTCTTTTCTTCATCCATACCTCGTAAGCTCCTCCCAAGCCGTCCCTCAAACAAAACCAGGAGATCGCTGCGACGCCAAGAAGGAAAGCGCGAGTCGGCGTGCGCGGCACAGGCACGCGCCCCACCGCCCGCAGCCCCCAAAGCTGCCGCAGCAATCCCAGGGCTGCCTAGGCGGCCTGGGCGCCGTCGAGCAGCTCGGCGAGGAGCTCGCCCTCGGTCTGCACGAAGCCCAGCGTGAGCTCGGCCAGACCGCGATACAGTTCGGTCTCGGAGAAGCGCAGCATGTCGGCCACGAGCATGGGAACCCAGTTGGCCAGGTGCTCGGCCACAAAGTCGCGCTGTGTGGTGAGCATCTCGACCGCGGCGTCCTCGTCGCCCTTGCGAAGAGCAGCGGCGGTGCGTTGGCACATCACCTGCATGAACTCGAGCTCGACGGCAATGTGGTCCTCGCACTCGCGCCAGTGCTCGTCCTTCTTGAGGTTGTTGGCGCGGTAAACCGCCAGAACCTCGGCACGGGCCTGCTGCATCATGAGGCGCTTCTCGGAGGTGTGCACCGACTCGTAGGGGTAGGCGGCGGAGTGGCCGTTTACGCCGTGGCCGATGAAGACGCGCACGTAGTCGCGCGCCAGGTCAAGCAGGGCCGGCTCCCAGACGCTCGTGAGGTAGCGGTGCATGAGCTCGTATCCGGTGTCGACATGGGCGTTGCCCGTGTTCTCGGGAAACGTCATGCTGCGCAGCTGGGTGAGCAAGGGGCCGTCGACCTCGACGCGGAACAGGCGCGCAAGCAGGCCGTAGGTGTCGGCGCGGCCGTCCATAGCGCTGGCGAGCTCAGCGAGTTCAGGGGAAACGACGGGTGCGGATGCGGTCATGGTCTCTCTCCTTAGGTGGGAATGCACGGGGAATGTACGTGGGCTGTCGGACTGCGCGGTAAAGTTCGCACAGGGCAAAGATCAACTTGTGTGCCGAAATAGGATGCGGGTTACTCGGCTACGATGCCATGCTTCTCAAGGTAGCGACGGCCTAGCTCGGTTGCGTTCCAGCCTCCGTCGTGCCAGCTCAGAGCCTCGCGGTTCTCAAGCAACTCGATGAAGTGGTTCGAGTAGCGGCGAGGCTTCTGCACAAGCGGGTCATCGTCGACGATGGCATCGATCTGAGGCTTGGTGCGGGGCTCCTGCGCGCAGAAGGCAAGCACGCGCTCATACACGGGCAGGTAGACGCTCTCGGTGTCGCTTGCAAGCAGCTCCTCAAGCGCCGAACCCTCGCGATGGGCGGCGAGCACCATGAGTCCCTCGTCGGTGGAGGTCCAGTACGTCGTGGGATGCGCGGCAGCCTCACAGGCCTCAGGCTCTCCGTCGGCGCCCTCATCGGCAGACTGGCCACCCTGCTCCTCGGGCGCCTCAGACTCCTCGGTGCGGCTCACCAGTGCACCGGCGCGCTCAAGGATGGAGCACAGCGACTGGGGCGTGTAGACCGAACGGTTCTCCGCCTGAGCCTGCTCCACAAGCTGGGCGACTTCCTCGCTCGTATGCTCGTCGCAACAGAACTCGATGATCTGCAGGAAGACCGGCTTGCGGCCGGGGTTGCGGTGCAGCAGCTCCTCGATGGCGTCCTGGGCGCTGGCGAAGCGGTCCTTGTCAAAGACGCTCTTGACCTTTACCTCTTCGGGCATCTCCGCCATGACCGGCAGGTCGACGATACCGTCCTCGTCGGGGTCGGCGCCGTCCTGCGCGGGCTCGAAATCCTCGGCCAGCGGATCGAACACGCCTTCGTCCTCATCGAGGAAAAACTCGTCCAAGTTCTCTTGTGCCATCTTTTCCATCCACCCTCTCCAAAGCGCGACGATTGATGCTCGCTGCCCGTGCAAGCGCGGCGCCGGATGCACACGCGCCTGCAACGTCTGTGAGGCCCACCATATGGCCGGGCCTGGCACACCCTTCGTATCGACGGGATGATTGGAGGTGGATTTAGTTCGCTCACCCAACCGGGATGAGGTCGCGAGCTGGGGTTTTGTGTGCAATCATCCTGACCGTCGACTGCCCGACGCCAGTCCCTTCCCCTTATAGGAGTGCATCGGCAACCCATGTCTGCGTCGGCTAGGGGAGGCTGGCGCAAAAAAGAGCCGGGCCGCCCCTGCATAAGGTGCGACCCGGCTCCTGTGTCAAGCTCAACTTTCAATCGCCCATCGAGGCGCGACTCATCTCCTACTTCATGGCAAGCGCCTTGGCGACGTGGCGGCCCATCGTAGCACACAGACCCGCGTTGAGGCCCGCGGCGAAGTTGGGGTAGGTCTTGTTGTACTTGTTGCCGGCGTCGTTGCCGATGACATAGAGGCCCTCAATGACCTGGCCGTCGTTGTCGAGCGCCTCGCACTCGGGCGTAATTTCGATACCCGACATAGTGCACAACGCGATACCACCAAGCTTGAGACCATAGAAGGGAGCCGTGCGAATCTCGGACAGGCGGAAGGCCTCCTTGCCGAAGTCGGTGTCCTCCTGGGCGTCGAACAGCTCGTTGTAACGCTCGACGGTCTTCGCGAGGTTCTCGGCGTTGATGCCCAGGCCCTCGGCCAGTTCCTCTAGGGTGTCAGCCTTGATGCAGGTACCCTCCTCAACGGAGGCCTCAACGTTGGCCACGACGGTGTCGGGGTCGTTACCCATGAGATGGTCACCGCCCTCACGCAACAGCTGCGTGGAGCAGCCTACGGTATGGAAGCGATCCACATCGTTGAGGTAGTTGGCGTCCCAAATGGGGTACCAAGCCTTGTCAGCGAACTTGTTGGCGGCATGGAATACGAAGTCGTAGGGGCTCGACTCATTGCAGAAGCGCTCACCATTGGAATTCACCTTGAGGAAAGGCTGAGACTGCAGGCACACCTGGCCGGGCGTGCTCGCGCCGTCACCGAGGGGCTCGTCGGGATGCACGGCGCCTCGGTCGAACACGAGCGTCGTATGGTTGGGCTCAAGGGCGGCGCCGGCCCACATACAAGCCTTGATACCCTCGCCAAATACCTGGCTCGAGGTGAAGAACGTGGAGAGGCCCTCCATCACGTCGGGCTGCAAGGCGTGCATCATGTCCCTGTTGAGCACATAGCCGCCCGTGGCCACCACGACGCCCCTGGAAGCGTTCACACGGATGTAGGAGTCGAAATCCTCACCGGTGGCGCAGTAAGCACCCGTCACCTTGCCACCTTCCACGATAAGCTCGACGAGCTTGGTATAGCCGCGATGCTCACAGCCTTCGGTGGCGTTGAGCTCGTTGATGAGGTACTCGAGGATGACGGGCTCGTTTGCCCACTTCATCTCGGTGCCCAGCGTGGCGTGGCCAGTGGGCCAATCGTGGTAGCGCGTACCCTCGGGCATGTTGTACTCATTCTCAACAGCTAGGCCGCCGCAGGCCGTGCACTCGTCGACGTACCAGTCAATAGCCTCACCCGACTCATCGGCCCACATCTTCCAGATACGCATATCGCACACACCATCGGCGTAGTGCACCACGTCGTTGACGATCTCCATCTTGTCGATCTCGACGTTGTTCTCCTTCTGCAGGGAAGAGTCGACGGCGCCCAACGCGGAGCAACGGATGCCAAAACCCTGCTCCATCGGGTCGATGAGCAGAACCTTGGCGCCCTGCTGGGCGGCGGTCATCGCGCAGAACATGCCGGCGTCGCCCGCGCCGCACACGAGGATCTCGGTCTCGACGGTCTCAGTGCAGTCGGCATCGGTGATGGCAGGAGCCTCGCCCAGCCAGGCGGGAACATCAGCGGCAGCAGCGTCGGTGGCCTCATCGGCCAGAGCGGCAGAAGCGCCCAGGGCGGCGGTAGCAGCGGCGGCGACGCCTGCACCCGCAAGGAACTGACGGCGAGAAGCAACGGTCTTGGACATGAAAGCATCTCCTTTAGATAGGCGTTTGCAAGGAACGCCCGGTCGAACAGGAACGAGTTCGCTTCGCTCCCTTGCGCATGCCACACACGAGAATGGTGCGCAGAACCAACGACCATCTTGTTCGAACATAGCGTTGCCTTGCGTTACGTCTCCTATCCTGACTCGATGCAGTCCTCCCCCGTCAGCCCCCGTTGGGAGTCGATGCCGCCAATCCCACAGTCGCACCTACTATACCCCATGAGGGGGTGGTGTTGCTTTTACCTGGATGTATGCCGTAAGCAGGCTGCCATACGCCCGATTCGACACATCGTCGGCATCGCACCTGCACCTCGTTTGCCGTTTCTGGGTTGTATGATGGAACGACTCACGTTCACAGAAGGGGCAGCGAACCATGGCAGTCAGCGACAATCAAGTCGAGCAGCACGATTCAGCGCAAACAAGCCCGCTGACACCGTTTGTCATCCTCCTTGGTTACATGTTCGTCCCTTTCTCCATCCGCCTGTCAAACACAACGCTCTACCCGTTCTTCGACGCCGTGATGCCGCTTGCCCGCGACATCAACGTGGGAGCGGGCGTGGCCGTAAGCCTGGTCGTGGTGATGGCCGCCCTTCACAAGCCGAGCCTGCTGAAGGCAACGCCCCTTGGTGTGGGAGCCGTCGCAGCCGCCCTCGTCGGCTCGACCGTAATGGAAGTCGGGCTGACGCTCGGCTCGCCCGTCCTTTTGTGCGCAGGCGCGATACTGCGCAGCATGGGCACTGCATGGACGAGCCTTCTTGCTAGCATCGCCTGCTGTGACCTCGCCTCGCGCTGGCTCCTTGCGGGAATCCCCGCCGCCTCGTTTGCCGGGTATGCCCTCTCCTGGGCAGTCGCCAGCCTGTCTGAGCAGGCGGCGCTCATCCTGCTCGCAGCGAGCCCGCTTGCCGTCTATCTCTGCTGCTACACCAGCGCCAACAGGCTCGTAGGAGAAATCGCTGAAGCCCCCGCGCAGGACGGAGCACGCCTCATGAGGCCGGCCTCCTATCTACCTTTTACCAACCGCATGTTCATATGCATGTTCTTCGCCACAGCGGTGCTTGGTTTCAACTTGCGGCTTGGTCCCATCGAGGGGGGAGCAGCCTCCCCCTTCGCCAGTCTCTTCGCTCTAGCGGCCCTGGCACTTCTCGGCTGGTTCGGCACGTACATACGCCTTTACGACGTGACCTTCAAGGCGGCCATCGTGTTTGCAGTCGCCGCGTTTCTCATCATGCCGCTCAGAAGCTATCTCCCGCTGGCTCAAGACCTGCTCACCGTGGCGGCGGCTTGCTTCGACACCGTATTCGCCCTCGTAATGATAGCCGCCTCCACCCGCAACCGACTCTCGGCCGTGACCGTTTTGTCCTGGGGCTCGGTCATGTCAACAGCCGGCAGCATCGTGGGGGCAAACCTGGGAGCCTTCGTGAGCGCGAACGCCGCAATCGACACGGCATTTCTCGCCTCGGCCACCGCAGCAACGGCGCTTGTGGCCTACGTGCTGTTTGGCCTGTCCGATTTCAGTTTCGCCGACACCATCACCGGCATCGAGCCTGTGCAACCCCTGCAAGTGCCCCAAGCCTCCGACACCCAGCGCTTCGAAGACGCCTGTGCGCGCGTCGCCCAGTCTGGCGGCCTCACCCCTCGCGAGACCGAGGTGCTAGCGCTCCTCGCGCGCGGCCGCAACAACGCCTTCGTGCAGGAGGAGCTCACCCTTACGCGCAACACCGTGAAGGCCTACATCAAGCACGTCTACGCCAAACTCAACGTCCACTCCCAGCAGGAACTCATCGACTTGGTGGAAAAAGAATGGGAGCACGGCCATTAGCATTGCGCTCTCTTATCTAACGCATTATTCATTCACCATGGTCGTACGGGATTTTGGAAAGGGAACATGGAAAACAAGCAAGCACCCAACGTAACCCCCACCCCCCGCGCCACCTTCTTGGGCATGGGCGCGGTTGTGGTGTGGGCGCTCATGGCGGGGTTGGTCAAACTCGTCTCCGTGGGCTTCGGCGCCACGCTGGGAACGGCCCTGCTGTACACGATTGCGGCGACAGCGTTGCTCATCGTACGGCCGCCCAAGCTCAAGACCATCCCCCGGCGCTACCTGCTCATAGGCGGGGCGCTCTTCGTAAGCTATGAGTCCGTGTTCGCGCTTGCCATCTCCATGACAACGAGTTCCATGCAGGCCGTCGAGGTAAGCCTGGTCAACTACCTGTGGCCCACGCTCACTGTGCTTTTCTGCGCGGCAGCCTCAGGGAAGAAGGGCGCCGTGGGGCGCGTGATACCGGGTGCCATCATCGCAACCATCGGCGTCATGGTGGCCGTGGGCGGCAACGCCGGCTTCACAGTCGCCCAGCTTGCCGAGCACCTGGGCGCAAACCCCGTCCCCTACCTGCTCACCCTCATCGGCGCCGTCATCTGGGCGCTCTATTCCACCGTCACGCCCAAAATCTCGCAGGGCGCCGACGCCACGTCGCTCTTCTTCGTCGGCGTGGCCGCCACGCTGTGGATCGTCTTTTTCGTCTCCGGCCCCTACCTGCCTGAACAAGCACCCTCCGCGCCCTCGCTCCTCGCCCTTGTGGCGGCCGCGGCCTGTGTGGCGAGCGGTTACACCCTCTGGGGCCACGGCCTCATCAAGGGCGACGTGCGCAAGATGGCGGCCTTCTCCTATGC
>Ga0129308_1002586_pt1 | contig 14887 bp, 14 predicted proteins | sample L827metagenome_FD_94440 | JGI IMG/M metagenome (GOLD analysis project Ga0129308, IMG submission 94440) | Ring-tailed lemur group fecal microbial communities from Wisconsin, USA - L827 metagenome | ecosystem: Host-associated > Mammals > Digestive system > Large intestine > Fecal | place: USA...
AATTCCAGCTATCCTGAAAACGCAGCTTCAAGCAGCGTAGCAACTGGATTTTGATAACTGAATAACTGCCAGATATTGAATTTTCAAGGTGCATAGGCTAAATCTATGTGCGAAGTTTGAGTTCATTATAAAAATCTTAGATTTTTGTCTTGACCACTGAACCATTATATCCAAAAAAGTCTATCAAAGGTAGTCAATATTGTACCTACACAAAGTTTATTGTACACTTTATGCCAAAAATATAATTTCAACAGTTAATCCACCTTTCACATTTTCAAATTATAGCGCTTTTCTTACGCATTTCTCATATATAATATAATTTCTTTATATATGTATCCCATTCTAAACGTTCTTCTAGTAATCTCTTAATGCAATCTCGAACGGCTCCATGCCCTCCTGCTTTATCTGCTATTATCTCACATAGTTCTTTAATACTTTCATCTGCGTCTGAAGGACACCCTCTTAATCCAACGCACTCCATACATTGAAGATCATTCAAATCATCTCCAATATAATAAACTTCATTATAATGAACTCCTGTCTCCATCAATAGCTGATTTAAAGCTGTAAGCTTTGTTTGTACACCTGTATATAAATATGATATATTCAGTTCAGAGGCTCTTTTTTCTACCATACTGCTGCTACGTCCAGTAATAATAGCTACATCTAGTCCTGCTGCAAGAGCAATTTTTATTCCGAGTCCATCTTTTACATTGAACTGTTTTATTTCCTCTCCATTTGAGTTATAATAAATGCTTCCGTTCGTCATCGTTCCATCAACATCCAAAACAATTAATTTAATTTTTCCGTAATCTACCATAACCTATTCCACAATCGATGAAAATCGACTTTCTGTAATAAAATTAATATTATATTTTTGTTTTCTTGATTTAATAAAATCTTTTAGCATATCATGGATTTCCTCATTTAATTCCATTGGGTTCTCTTTTACATTGGACAACTCCAAATCCTGATTTACATAATTTAATTTACCATCAGTAAAATAACTATATCCATCCAAACCAGCAATAGCTAGTTGTTTCAATTCAAATGTATCCAATAATCTCAACAACATAATAGAGGAGTTGTCAAGATGCTCCCATCCACACTTTACTAATTTTGTAAAAGAAACAACAAATGTATCTTCATCATTTGCATTTACATTTCCATCTATAATATTGGATGTTAAAATTTTATGTGCTGATTGAAACTTCTCAGTATGTATCCAATATCTATAACGTTTAGCATTACTCATATACACGAAATCCCCTATGATTTCATCGTGTATAAAATTGACCGTAATAACAACAGCATTATTTTCTTCGATGTACTTCTGTACTAGTGAACACTGAGTCGTTGCTGTCTGACCAGGAGCTATCACAACAACTGTCTTTCCTTTCAACACATTTTCCAGTTTAGACATTGTTTCAGAATCATCAATATCAGACTGTAGATACTCCAGATAAGTTTTTTCCAATAAATCATATGGATACCTTTTTCGTGCGGCCGCCCCAATTTTATTTAGAATAAATCGGATATCTTTTGAACGTATACTGCTTTTTTGTGTTAGATATGTAACATTATTCACATGTGCGCTATAACAACCAGCAATGAAATAGGGAGTTGAATAACCCCAATTACATTTTGCGCGTATATTATCCATATAGCTATCAATAATATCTAAAAGTGCATCCATATTGTAATCATACCCCAGTTTTCGCACCATGTATTCCGCTATCAATTCTGTTGGCGTATTGCCAGCACCACGTCCCATTCCAGAAATAGTTCCATCAATAATTCCCTTCCTTTTTCCTCCATTCATACGCAGAAATGCCTGTGAAAGAGAACTCGAAAGTTGCATATTATTATGAGAATGAAAACCAATTTTACAATTAGAAACCAAATTATGATTAACAATACTATAAATGTGTTGTAAATCCTCTTCATACATTGAACCAAATGTATCTACTATAGAAAAACAGTATGGTTCTACTTGATTAACTAAGTCAATTAGCTCAATCAATTCGGCATCTGTATAACCCAATGCATCAACAGGTTGAACAAACACTTCGTATCCTTTTTTCTTAATTTCTTGACATACCTTCATTGCTTCAAACCGTTCATGTTTAAAAAAGCACTCACGGACAATATCAATAGAATTTCCCGGATTATCTTCCAAATTAGAAATAGAGTATCTGCTATAATCTGCCAACACAGAAAATTTACAATTTCTTTTGTCATCCGGAATGAATCTTTTCGCATCAGCTGCATTTTTGAAAACCGTTTTTCCGTCTCCAAATCCTTGATCCTGCAGAAATCCTATTTCTATATAGTCAACTCGTGCCTTCATAAGCCCATCAATAATACCAACAATAGTAGGATCCCCAAATTTTTTATCCACTAAATATGCTCCATCACGTAACGTACAATCTAGTAACTTTGCGACTCCCATACTTTCTCCTCCATTATTTACATATCAAATGCATATAAATTGCATTTGCTATTTCAAAATCTTCTGGATAATCAATATCAATACATTCTATTCCCGAAACTTCACATATATATGGTTTCAAACCAATGCGCCTATGTAAAGCTAAAAAAGTTTCTTTTCTAAACACATATGCTGCAGAAACCTCATTAAAATATACCGGAAGATCTTGAGTTCGTGGAACATTTGTTGCATCAAAATTCAGCGGTTCACCATTATACCACATCAGACGTTGGATTTTTTCTGCTGTAAAGGCTGAATCATAATCTTCATTGCACACTTTACATATACACTCTGAAATTCGTTCGGCTTTTACAAAAGGTGATGTACAATGACATACTAGGTATACATCCGCTTCTACCCGCTTCATAAATGCTTCTATTATATCTTGAGGTGTCGCTTGATTTGTATCAAGAAACTCTGGTCTTTTTAAAAATTTTACTCCAGGTATCAAGTAATTTTTAATTGATTCATTACTACAAAATACATAAAGTTCATCGATTTCCGGTACATTAACCAATGTTCTTAAAAAGCAAGTAACAAGGGCTGTTCCATCATCAAATCGTTTGGTATTTTTCCCTGGAGTTCTCTCATTATTTAGTTTAATGGGCACAAATGCTGCAATTTTCATTTTTAAACCTTCTTTCTTGATATTTTATTTAGGATCATCCGTATATTATCTAAAAATTTTACCAGTAGATAATTCCCTGTATTCAACGCTGCCAAATACCATCTATTCATTCCATCTGACGCACCCATTTTTACGCATTCTCTAAACTCCGGGGTACGTAAAATATAGTTACTATACTTTATTTTTTTTCGTAATCTCCATACATTTTTTTTATCAAATATACATTCTATGTCCCACATGCAAATATCATAAAATCCATTCGAAAAAGCTTTTATATAATAAGGGGCTATAAATGGTTTTCTTAAATTATACACATAGCGATGTTTTTCAAATCTATATACATCAAATTTTCTAGTTGCGGATTCCAAATTATCTGCATTATAGCAATACAAGCATTTGGGAAGCCCAACTATGTTATCCACATATTTTAAGTAATTTAAATTGAAATCAATATCTTCTCCAAAAGTTATGTTTGAATTAAATCTAAGCATGTTGGTTTGTATAATATCCATCCGATATATTTTATTAAAACAATATCCATCCAACTTCTCTTCATATATCAGATAATAATCAGTAATCTCTTTTTGTATTACATCATTTTTACAATCAAAAGGTTCTATCAGCATATGAACGCCATTTTCTATATATTCAATACCGCATATTACCCATGATAAAGGAAACTTCTTAATTCCACATACTAAGTTAATTATCCAATCTTCTCTTACCCAATCATCAGCATCGCAGAACATAATATACGTACCTTGTGCATAGCTTAAACCCTGATTTCGAGCCACTGATACCCCCAAATTTCTTTGATGTATTACATGTATTCTATTATCAAGCGCTGCAAATTCATCACATATTTCCCCACTATCATCGATACTTCCATCATCTATTAGAATTAACTCGAAATTTTTAAAAGTCTGTTCCAAAATGCTGTTAATACATCTTCTCAAATAATTAGAAGCATTATAGACGGGAACAATAACACTCACTTCAATCATTATTTCTAGTTAACCTCCTCTATAGAACGGCATATTTTTATTTTATCCCGATGTTGCTTATAGATCTCTTCTACAAATTCCCATAATCCATTTTGAAGAATTGGTGGAATCTGATTAATACAATAATAAAGCGAATAGGCCCGCACCTCTCTATTAAAAGTCAAAAACGGATTTAAAATACAAGCAGAGGCTACCGTTATAAATACCTTATCCGAAAGGTCCTCCATATTCATAAGGATAACTTCCCAAGGAATATAAGTACACTTATTAGTTTTATATCCCAACTTTTCGAATCGATTTATAGGATTTCTCGGATGAATTTTGATCATAATATTTTCTTTACCAACACGAGAAGCTATATTATTCACTAAATCTATATCATTGATTTCGGTTCCTTCCGCCAGAAAAGACTCTTCAAAAAAGATATATTTTGTATCATACTCGTTAAACTTTGTACTATAACCAAACAACAGATTTACTTTGCTTTTAAACTCATAATTTTCACAAGATATTTTATCCATTGGAAAAATATCACATTGCGGTTTCCATTTCATCAAATCAGGATTAAACATACAGAAACTTCTAACATTCCCATATATTGTTTTTGTTCTATATACTAATGTGTGTAAGACGCTTTTTAAAACACCTTTCGGATGCCCATAATATTCACTATTATCATTATAATATTTTTCAAAAGATGAGTATGTTGAAAGCCCTTCTTCAAATACATATAACCTCATACGACTATTAGTATGCACCAATGCGTTATACAACGCTTGTGAGAATGTATCAAAATTTGCAATATATAAAGCATCGTATTTCTCTTTAATCGGAGCAAATTCTTGAATATATTTTTTAGGAAACGCAAGATGTAATATCTCCTGTCCCCTCGAATATGATATGTTATTACGACATAAATCCAATGTTTGCGCATAATAAGCTTGTCTAAATAATTCACAAGAATTAGCTCTATTTACTAATTCTTTGCTACCTTTAAAATGATCTGTAATAATAATGTCAACTTCATCTTCTGGTAAATATCTATATTTAATCCACATTGCAACAACAATTTGATAACTTGTATTGCACAACATCAATTTACTCATTTTCTACACCTCATTATAGCTTTATCAACCCCAGAAATTGGTTTCTTCTATAAATCATATACTTTTTAAAAAAATATCTAGTTTTTCAAAGTGCTTTTCTGCTTGCTTTGTGATTTCGTCAATATAATCTTCACTAATTTCATTTTTTTGACTAAGTACAGTTTCTATCGATAGTTCGCCTAAATCCTTGAATTCACAATATGATTTTAGTTGCATATCTTTCAAAACATTAACCAATTTTTGATCATATGATATAGCAAAAAAAGGTTTCTGGAATTTCAGCGCTAAAATCATTGCATGAAATCTAGTCGCAATTACATAATGTGCAGATCTAAATAAATTTAACATTTTTTCTGTATCTCCATCATATAGATATAGCTGTACTTTATCTTTTATCAATGGAGAAACAAAATTTTGTATTTTAACAATAGCGTTCTCATCTCCTTCAGACTTGCAAAATGATACTAAAACAGGTACTTGTTCTCTCTCAATTACTGTTTCACAAAGATTCCCAATAAATTTATAGTATATTTCACTGTAATCTTTTAAATCAACATGTTTACTCTCATTAATATCAATAACTGAAATCAATACCGTATTCTTATCGCATATCATTCCTTTTTCAATATTAAATACTATATCTGGAGCCCACTGAACCATTGGCAAATTGCTAAACATATCATAAGACGATTTATCTCTAAATGATACAACACTACACGTTTGAAAATATTTTTTAAATGCGTAAAAAAAATCCGGATTCCTATATGGCCCAAAATTTGCACCTAAAATATAGTATGGTTTTCCATCAATCCGTTTTGAATCCTCATATTGTAGTCTTTCTTCAATACTACTATCCCATTCCGCATATAATGAACCTCCAACTCCAACAGCACAGTAGCAATGGTTTTCTATATATTTTACAATACAATGAATGAAAAAATCTTTTCTATGATATAGTGTAATAAGATTAAGCAAATGATTTATTTTCCCATATTTTTTATATAAGTCGTCAGCTGAAATGTAATTTGCATTCAGCATTCGCATAGATTTCTTTTGATTTTCTTTGTACCCCCAAAAAGTAATGTTGGGATACCTACTCATCAAAATCTCAATCATCAAGTCATCACCAACATTATTTTGAAAATAGCCACTTATTTTAATGCACTTCAACTTAACACCTCAACATCAGGAAAAGAAATATTACCCCATGCACGAACTTTCCAAACAAATGTTGTATCATTAGTACTATCCCTTTTCTCTTTTACAAAGTAAAAAGCCTGATGAACTACATCATGAATCACTTCGCCCCCATACTGATTTACTTCGTAAAAAACTACCCTTCCATTATAGTTTCCCGCTGCCAACTGAGAAAAATCAAATGACAAAGTTACTTGGTTTTCACCTTTATATGTTTTAATCACAGCGTCTGAAGCCGCCATTCCAATTGGCACCGCTTGAGAGGAAAAAACGATTATTCGAAACGCTAGATTTGAAAACTCCTCTAATGCATCATAATTCACATTAATTTTTAATCTTTGATTATCATAAATAACTGAATTTTCTACGTCTAATAATTCAATAGAGTTTATATGAATTAATCCATCGCAAATAGCTTCTCGTGCAATGTCTCTGCAATTATAAATCTTTTTGACATTACTACATCCACCCAAATATATAGAAATTGCTTCTTCAACATCCCCCTCAAATATAACTTTTCCCTTTTCTAAAACTACACATCGTGTACAAAGTTGACGAATAGTATTCATATTGTGACTTACATAAAGAACCGTTTTCCCCTCCTTTGTGGCTGCATCACTCATTTTATTCAAACATTTTTGCTGAAATGCCATATCACCAACAGCTAATACTTCATCCATAATCATTATTTCGCTGTCTAGATGAGCTGCAACAGAAAAAGCTAATTTCACATACATTCCACTGGAATAACGTTTAACCGGTGTATCAATAAAGTCACCAACCTCCGAAAACTCAATAATCTTATCCATTTTTGCATCAATCTCTGCTTTTGTCATTCCTAAAATCGCACCATTCATATAGACATTCTCTCTACCCGTCATTTCTCCATTAAATCCAGTTCCAACCTCTAACATAGATGCAATACGTCCATAAATTTCAATACTACCTTCTGTAGGAGCAGTAACTCGAGATAACAGCTTTAGCATTGTACTTTTGCCCGCTCCATTGCCTCCAATAATACCTATGGCTTCTCCTTTATATATTGTTAAATCAACTCCATTCAAGGCCATAAAAGTCTTTCCGACCAATCTTTGCCCTTGTTCGATTTTAGTATTGGGATCCTCCTTTCCCCTTAATCTGGCCCACCAACTTTGTAAATCTCCTTGAAGAGTACCGCCACCTATTTGTCCTAATTTATACCTTTTCTTTACACCATTAAGCTGAATAGCTATTTCTTCATTTTTATTCATATCATCCATTCCTTCTTATACTGTATCCATAAAATTCTTCTCAACACGGTTAAAGATCATTATCCCCAGAAGAGCAACAGAAATTGTAATAATACAAGAAAGAACAATAAATCCCATATGTATTGATCCTTGTCCCAACACGGCAAAACGAAAAGCCTCAACCGGTGCAGTAACGGGATTAATCATAATCACTGTTTTCAAAAAACCATTCTCTATCTGGGTAAGCGGATATACAATAGGGGTTGCATACATCCAAAGCTGAACTCCAAAAGTAACTAGAATTGCAAGATCACGATATTTCGTAGTTAAACTGGAAATAATAATTCCAAATCCTAATCCCATAACCCCTAAATGAACTAATATCCCAGGAATCAATAAAAAAGCCCACCAATTGGGTGTCACCTCTCCCTTAATTACATAATAAACCAGAAATACTAACACCATGCTCATTTGCACAAGAAATTGAACCATTGCTGACAAAACATTTGAAACTGGGATTGTCAATCGTGGAAAATAGACTTTTCCAAATACATTCGCGTTTTGAGTAAATGTTGCTGCATTTTTAGTAATTATTGTAGAAAAATACAACCAGATGGCATTGCTACATAGATAAAACAATATTTTAGGAACACCCTCCGTACTCATTCCCGCAATCCCGCCAAACACAATGGTATAAATAATACTACTAATAAATGGATTAAGAAAAATCCATGCAGGACCAAGAATTGTTTGTTTATAGGTTAACACAAAATTTCTTTTAGTAAACAGCACTATCAAATCACGATACTGCCACACTTCTTTTAAATTCAGTTCAAACCATTTTCGTTTCGAAGAAATATGGATATGATATTTTTCTTTTATTTCATTATCCATTCTGTACCTCCCATTTCTATTTAAATTGTCAGCAAATTTTTACTAGCTCTTTTGAATTATAGTCCTCTACAAAAAATCGCCTTCACTATTTTTTAGAATTATTCTAATTTTACGTACAAATTGAACAATTCTATATTCCAGATTTGGACTAATCTGAAACAAAATCCAATTCACCTTTTCCGTATTGCTCTTACCACCCATAAATTTATATTGATACTTTGCAGTTTTCCGTTGTTTCCTTGTGGAACACTTCTTCAAATTATCATCTAAATATAAATTATTTAGTTCTCGAAAATATACTGCTCTCGTATCTTTTGTAAATTCTGAAAGTTTTTCAATAGCTGAACAAAACTGATACCTTAAATAAAGAGCTTCTAACCAATCACAATGACTTTGTGCCTGTTTTTCAGTCATAATACTGCCTTGTCGTTGATATGTATAAATATATTCTTCGCTAGATATACATACAATCTTCTGCGCTTTCCACATAATCTCCGTGATAATATATTCATCTTCATGGATCTTTCCTTCTGGGAAACGAATAAATTCAAATAAATCACGATGATAAAGTTTATTCCAAGCCACTATATAGTACCAACCCATTTTCTGATATATTTTAGGTAATAACTCTTGCCCTGAAAACACCCCATCAATAATTGGGCTTTCTTCTAAATTAAACACTCGATTCCCATATTCATCTACAGTTTTCAAATTAGTAACTGCCAGTTTTGCACCAGAGTTCTTGATTGCATCAACCAAATGCTCCACCATAGTTGGCTGAATATAATCATCACTATCTACAAAACATAAAAATTCTCCACTGGAAACTTCTATTCCAGTATTTCTTGCAGCGGAAAGTCCCCCATTGTTTTTATGTATCACTTTAATACGTTCATCTTTTTGGGAAAAATTATCACATATTTCTGGACACTTGTCTGGCGATCCATCATCGACCAAGATAATTTCAATATTTTTATAAGTTTGACATTGAATGCTTTCAACACAACGATCTAAGAACTGTTCGACTTTGTATATAGGAACAATAACAGAAACCAAAAAATCCATACGTAACTTCCTTTCTTATTTTGGTCAAACGGAATAACTTTAATTTTATGTTTTCTATAATTCCATAATATAACCCAGCACAATCACCGAGACCAACCTATCTTCCATATTACCTCACCAGTATGCAACGTACAATTATCTTAACTTTATCAATAAATCTATATTTAGGGTTTCTTATACATATCATACCGTTGCTCCATAAAAATTTCTTCAACCATTTCTTTTTCTGACCATCTATCGACGATACCCTATTTAATAGATCTAAAGCACTTTCGTATGCTTTTCTTGCACAAGCGTAATATACCCCGTCCGAGTATTTTCGGCATATTGCTTCCATAAGCACGAATGAATCCATTACTGTCATTTCCTTATCAGAAATCGTTTTATCGTGCCTTGTATCATTAATGACACTGCCACTTCTTTGCCGATACAAGTAAACAACTTTATCGCAACAAGCCACAAAATTACAATGGAGAAGATATTGAATAATAAAAAGCCTATCCTCGTTTAAATGAATATTAGGATCAAATTTCAAATTATTTTCAATAATAACACTCCGAACAAATAATTTATCACACAGATAACCCAAATAGCCAAATTTTTTTTCCTCAAACAATTCCTCTGCAAATCTCTTTATAGGGATTTTCTGGATATCGAAATTGGGCGATGCCTGCAATTCTTTCCCACCTTCATCAATACATTGCATTCGTCCAATGACAAGACCAGGATTTCCCGTTCGTGCGTCCAATAAATCTTGATATGCTTTCTCAGGCAAAACATCATCTGAATCAGTAAATATTATGTATTTTCCAATTGCTCTTTGAATACCTGCATTCCTTGCAGCACTTACTCCAGCATTTTCTTGATGAATCACCTCTATACGACTATCTACTTCAGCAAATTGATCGCACATTAACCCACTATGATCTGTAGAGCCGTCATCAATTAAAATGACTTGCAAAGTATTATATGTTTGATGCAAAATACTCAAAATACATTCTTCCAAATAGGGTTCTACATTATATACTGGAACTATAACTGAGATTACTTCTTCTTTATAATTATCCATCTCAATTCAATCTCCTATTTTTCAAGCAACAGCAATCATGCTCTTAATTTGTGCTCTCTTTAAGAGCATAAATATCCATCCCAAGTGTAATTTATAGAATAATAGTCTCACCTTATACTGCCTATTTTTAACTGTAGAAATTTGCAGACCGCTGATTGCTCTTTTAACCATTGGTTGATTTAAAAATTTCTGATACGCAAACGCATTACTCATAAATTGCTTTTCATTGTTAGGATTTAAGAAATAACTCTTCTCACATTCAACAATCCCTGGCAGCACTCTATAGCAAAACGCTTCTTCATATTTTTTTTCAGATGAGTGATACTTATCTAGCAACTCCTGATTCGCCTTCAATATAAACTCCAGCATTTCCATTGCATCTGGAGAATAACTTTTACACAGAGATCCATCCCTTTCTATATGGTGATACCCACATTGATTTAATACGCCAATATTTTCCGCTTGTTCATAGACGCAAATACAAAAGTAAGCATCTTCTGAACGTCTCAAGTTTTCCGGAAATCTTATATTATTCTCTCTTATAAGAGAGGTTCGGTATAATTTGCCCCATGGTGCATCAATATTAAACGAGAAGCTTACCTCATCAAAAGAAAAACAAGCCTGAATCAATTTATCGTGTGAATCAATCAGCCATTCGCCTTTTTCTCCTGCCATATGCGAACAGGAAATCAAAACATCCGTTGATAACCTATTTGCCGTAACAAGCATATTCTCACAATAGTCTTCATCAATAAAATCGTCCGCATCCACAAACGCAGTCCATTCGCCACTAGCTATCTCTAAGGCTGCATTTCTAGCCTTTGATACTCCTCCATTTTCTTGCGTAATTATCTTTATACGAGTATCTAATGATTCATATTTCTCCAAAATAGCGGCAGTATTATCACTTGAACCATCATTCACGATAATAATCTGTAGTTCGTTTAAACTCTGATTCAATATGCTTTTGATACACTTCTCTATAAAGTTTTCACCGTTGTAAACAGGTACTATAATTGAAATAAGCGGTCTCATATTTTTCTCTTTCTTTACGGTTTTACCTTGACTCCTAAGTTGCCTTTCCATCCATCATAAACACCTTTAAAAAGCATTTTAATGGTTTCCATCTTTTTACATTTCAGTGAAATAATTGCAAGGAGTTTAACAAATATCAGTTCAAATAAAATCCCTTTATACCACCCTTGCAATTTATACATATATGTAAAATTTCTGGCCGCATAATACTCTTTCCACGAAGCTTCTACGAAAAAAGGAACTTTTACACCCAGCACAGTTTTCTCTACCGTTTCCGGTCTTGGATGGATATACCTAGCCTCAGTCACCGTTACGACATACGCTCCAGCATCAAATGCTCTCTGCTTGTAATCCACTTCATCTCCCTTAATAAAAAACTCTTTATTCGGATAACCAATCTCAGATACAAGTTCGCGAGAAATTAATGTTCCATTAAACGGGTTTGCTGCTCCTTCTATCAGCCCATTCTTTGCTGCCATCAAAGCCTCGGCCACCGTGTACATATTATCTATTTTAAAAGAAAGTAAATTTCCTTTCTGTACTAACGCATTTACAAACAATTTGTGCTCTCCACTATTCTCATCATACAGTTTCTTGGCAGCACGATACAATATTTCCATTGTGTGTTCATCTGCCATGCGGCCATCGTCATCCATCAAAACCATCCAATCGGCACCAGCGTCATAAGCAGCTTTGACTCCTGTATAAAAGCCACCTGCTCCCCCAATATTTGCTTCTGTCTTTAAATATACGAATGGATCCGTTGTCCATCCGCAATTTTTCAAATATTCAAATGTACCATCAGTAGAACAATTATCCACTATAATAATTGAATCAAATGGTATAGTCTGCTTTAGAAGCATTTCAATATTTTGACCCAATAATACTTTTCTGTTATATGTCACTATAACTGCCGTTATCATAATTCTATTCTCCATCTTTTGTTACACGATTTTTCAGGAGCGCATATACTGCAGGGATATGACATGCCATTATTGCCTGCAGTTTTCTTCCCTTTCCATATTGTGCACTTTTTAAATAATTTTTCAAATAATTTCTCGCATATCTCTGCAATTTTTTCAAAGCATCTTTATCTTGTAAATTGCTGTTCTGATATTGCCAAATCAAATTAATCGCTGTATTGCAGATTTCTTCTTTCGCAGCTTGAACAAGCTTATCATCCTCGCTACTTTCAATGATTTTCTCATATGTACGTATCGTCTCCATTTTTTTTAAAGAAAATTTACTGTGTGTAGCTGCCCCACTACGCTGATAATAGTGGTAAAGTCTTGTACTTGGCACAAAGCATACAGTGTCACAATGTATAAGATATCGAAATGCAAAATCCAAATCTTCTGTGGTTCCTACATCATCCAAAAAGCGCAAATTATGTTCTCTGATAATATCCAAATGGTACAACTTATTCCATGCAAATCCACCCATTTTAGGCGGAATAAGCAAAGCTTGTTGTGCCGTTACTCTATCCATACAATTTGGCTTTTGCCCTTCGTTAGCAGGAACACATTTCTCATCCGTATCTACATAATAACCAACACACAGCAAATCCGTCTGATAGTAATTCTGAAGTTCAACCATTTGTGAAACATAGTCAAGTTCAACCCAGTCATCAGGATCGGGGAAAATGACATACTTACCCCGTGCAGCATCCATCCCTACATTTCGTGCGGAAGATAATCCACCATTATTTTTGTGAATTACCCTGACAAGAGTAGGATACATCTGCATATAGTCATCACATATCTTAGGGCTGCTATCCGTAGAGCCATCGTCTACCAAAATAATTTCATAAGCTAATGATTGCTTCACCAATGTATCCATACATCTGGGTAAAAGTTTTTCCATGTTATAGACGGGGACTACAATTGAAACCATGCTTCTACCTCTCCTATTCTCCAGCAATTTGTTATATGCTTATCAGCATTTTTTCAACTTTGCTCACTGTTTTTTCTGTACTAAAATCTTTTCCTCTTATTTCCGCCTGTTTCGTATAATGTTCCAGCACCCCCGGTTCCTCAATGAACCTCTTAATTCCCTGATACAAGGCCTCATCATTGTTCTCAACCACGAGACCATATTCATTATTCTGCCCTAGCATCTCCTTCATGCCGGAAACTTCTACAGTGCAAACAGGCGTTCCGACAATCAGTGCCTCAGTAGCCGCAGTAGAAAAGCCTTCCGCAAAACTGGCACAGATAAATAGATCGCACTTCGCCACATATTTATAGGGATTTAACTGATACCCCAAAAGGGTAATGTTGCGTTCAAGCCCATTTTGCTGAATATATTCCTGAAGTCTATTACGCTCCGGTCCTTCTCCAAGCACATAGAAATGAACCGAATACTTTTGTTCCTTCAACTGTTTTACAATCCGTGCCACTCGGTCAAAGCCCTTGCTCTTTAGCAGCTTTCCCACGCCCACTAACTTGATCTCATCGGTATCCATCATTCCCTGATCCACCTCTTCCTGTGAAAGTCGAATGATTTTATCGCTCTCATTGGTGTTATACAACACCTCATGAGGCACAGGAATCTGTAAAACCTGTAAAAAATCCTGCTTTACAGTCTGGGAAACACAGATAATACGGTCAAATCGCCGATAGCACGCTTTTGCATCTGACACACTTCTAAAAGATACTGCTGCCCGTTCTGTCGTATGCTGTTCAATATGGATCCATGCCAACTTTTTAACAGTCGGATCACTGCACCCGCTGATTACTCGGGCACAAGGTCCTTCCAAATATGCTACTTCTATATCGTAACGTTCCTTAATAATGAGCTTGTGAAGTTGCTCTGGGCTAAACATTTTCATCAGATGTGAATTGCCCGGAATCATTTTTTTACACCAAGTCTTGTACCTTACGCTTTTCCTTAGAAACTGACGATTCTCTCCACTGTCAAAAAGTGTCATTACAGTAATATCAAATTTTGAGTTGTCCATATTATTGACAAGGTTTACCAAAACTTTCTCTGCACCGCCTTGTCCCATATCATGGATTAAAAAAAGCACCTTTTTCATAATGACGCTTTCCTCCCTATTTAGTCAAGTCTTTTTTCCTTGAAAATCAAGGATTTTTTCAATATATCATCAATAAATATCTCAGAAGAAGGAGCCATAGGAATGGACTTTTCTCTGTATCTGGTACGAAAA
>Ga0129308_1002587_pt1 | contig 14874 bp, 11 predicted proteins | sample L827metagenome_FD_94440 | JGI IMG/M metagenome (GOLD analysis project Ga0129308, IMG submission 94440) | Ring-tailed lemur group fecal microbial communities from Wisconsin, USA - L827 metagenome | ecosystem: Host-associated > Mammals > Digestive system > Large intestine > Fecal | place: USA...
AAAGGAAAATATGAATACAAACAGTTGATATATGGATAGTCCTCTTGCATTTTAAGCCACTAACTTTGTGTGCAAATATCAAGTGACTATTATGAAAAGACAACTGTTCACATTTTCCTTTCTTTGTTTGCTTGCACTAAATACAAGAGCACAAGATACCCTGACCTTGGAGAACTGCCTCGAAATAGGTATCGAAAACAATTTGTCCTTGCAAAGCAAACGGAAGGAAATACAAAAAGGAAAATACGGCATCTCTGAAAACCGGGCCAAACTGTTGCCCCAAATCAATGGTTTTGCCAACTATAACGACAACATCGATCCACCCGTATCCGTCACTGACGGCTCAGCGTACGGCAATCCCTACAATGTAACCCAAACCTTGCAATACAACGCCAACTTCGGATTACAGCTGCAGATACCACTTTATAACCAAACACTCTACACCACTCTGTCCATAGCCAAAACCATGGATGAGATGAACCGGCTTTCTTATGAAAAGGCAAGAGAAGACCTCATTCTCCAAATTAGTCAGATGTACTATCTAGGACAAGTTACAGCAGAACAGATTATCCTGATAAAAGCCAACATCACCCGCCTGGAAGAGTTGAAAGACATCACTCAAGCCTTCTATGACAATGGTATGGCCATGGAAGTAGACGTGAAACGCGTCAACATCAACCTGGAGAATCTCAAGGTGCAGCACGACAACGCACAAGCCATGATGGAACAGCAACTGAACCTGCTGAAATACATCATCGACTATCCGGCAGAAGAAAGAATAGCACTGGTACCGGTGAATACCGAAACGATTACGCCCGCAGCACTCACCGGGCTATCCGAAACGCTATATGAACTCCAACTGCTGCAATCACAAAAACAACTCGCCGAACAACAAAAAACAATAGTCAGCAACGGCTACATCCCCTCCTTGAACCTGACGGGGAGCTGGATGTTCTCCGCCTATACGGACAAAGCTTATCATTGGTTCCACTCCGGCCCTTCCAACCATTGGTATCGCTCCTATGGAGTGGGACTCTCTCTGCGCATCCCCATTTTCGACGGACTGGACAAACGCTACAAGATGCGTAAAGCAACCATTGATATAGAGAACATCAAACTCGCCCAAGAGAATACACGAAAGAATCTTCAAACACAATATTTGAATGCCACCAATGACCTGATGAACAGCCAGCGTAATTTCAAGAAGCAAAAGGACAATTACCTGCTTGCCGAAGATGTATATACCGTCACCATGGACCGTTATCGGGAAGGAATTGCCTCAATGACCGAAGTGTTGCAGGACGAAATGCGGATGAGCGAAGCACAAAACAACTACATCAGTGCCCACTACAATTACCGGATAACCAACCTGACATTGCTGAAGCTGACGGGACAGTTGGAGACGTTGAGCCTCTCAATCCCTTAAAGGGGAAGATGAATAAAAACCGTATTCAAGGACGGACGGATGTATATATAATAGATAAGTAAACAATATAATGATATGGAAACAACAGAGAACAATAAAACAGCAAGTACCCATCAAGAGAAAGCACGGAAACTGAAGAAGCTTCGCCGCTGGCAAATCGTTGTCAGCCTATTGGGAATAGCCATCCTTATCTGGGGCATGATTCAAGTGGTCTGCCTCTTTCTGGACTATAAACGGACAGAAACCAGTAACGATGCACAGATTGAGCAATACATATCCCCCGTCAATCTGCGCGCATCGGGCTATATCAAGAAAATTTGTTTCACTGAACACCAGGAAGTACACAAAGGAGACACCTTACTTATATTGGACGACCGGGAATATAAGATTAGAGTGATGGAAGCCGAAGCTGCGCTCAAGGATGCGCAAGCCGGCGCCACAGTCATCGGTGCCACACTACAAACCACGCAAACCACAGCCTCCGTCTACGACGCCTCCATCGCAGAGATAGAAATCCGCCTTACCAAGCTGGAGAAAGACCGCCAACGATACCAGAACCTGGTGAGGAGAAACGCTGCTACCCCCATTCAGCTGGAACAGATAGAAACCGAATATGCAGCTACCCACAAAAAGCTGGAAGCCGTGAAACGACAGCAGAAAGCTGCCTTGTCGGGTGTGAACGAAGTGTCACATCGCCGTGAAAATACCGAAGCTGCCATACAACGGGCAACAGCCGCACTCGAAATGGCACGACTGAACCTCTCCTACACCGTAGTAGTAGCTCCTTGTGATGGAAAATTGGGACGGCGCACCCTTGAAGAAGGACAATTCATCACTGCCGGACAAACCATCACCTACATTCTGCCTGACACACAAAAGTGGATTATAGCCAACTACAAGGAAACCCAGATTGAGAATCTGCATTTGGGACAAGAGGTAGTCATCACCGTGGATGCCATCAGCGGCAGAGAATTCAAAGGAAAGATCACCGCCATCTCCGGAGCCACCGGTTCCAAGTATTCCCTGGTGCCCACGGATAATTCGGCCGGCAACTTCGTGAAGATACAGCAACGCATCCCGGTCCGCATCGACTTTACCGATTTATCCAAAGAAGACAATAGCAGCCTTGCCGCCGGTATGATGGTAATAGTCAAAGCGAAAACAAGAAAATAAGGATTAGGGATTAAGGATTAGGGAGCTGGTTGCCTTAATCCTTAATCCCTAATCCCTATCCCCTTAACCCCTAATCCCTCACCCCATGCCCTCATATCCCAAAAACTATCCCTTCTATAACTGGGTACCCAAGCCGGTAGGTATCATCATCCTATTCGTATTCTTTCTGCCTATACTGACCGTGGGCGGTACCTACTCGGTGGCAAGCACCGAAATGATGAGCGGACTCGGTATCATTTCCGAGCACATCCAGTTTGCCAACTTCGCCACTTCCATCGGCATGGCGGCATTCTGTCCCTTTCTGTATAGGCTGGTAGTCATCCGCCGGCAGAAAATGATGTGCCTGGCTGGGTTCTCACTGATGTACATCTTCAGCTATATCTGCGCCAAGACAGACAGCGTTTTCCTGCTGGCACTATGCAGCATCTTTATGGGATTCCTACGAATGGTACTGATGATGGTCAACCTCTTCACACTCATAAAGTATGCAGGGCATATCGAAGCGTACGATAAGATTACACCCGGCAACGAGCCCGTAACCGGCGAAGGCTGGGACAAGCTGGACATCGAACGGAGTGCGGCACAACCCGCCATCTACCTATTCTTCATGGTACTGGGACAATTGGGTACCTCGCTCACCGCCTGGCTCGCTTTTGAGTACGAATGGCAGTACATACACTACTTCATGATGGGGTTGCTATTGCTCTGCATCCTCGTCACCTTCGTCACCATGCCTTACCATAGATATACCACCCGCCGCTTCCCCATCAACTTCAAGCAGTTTGGCAATGCCTCCATCTTCTGCATCACATTGGCCTGCATTACCTACGTGCTGACTTATGGTAAAGTGCTTGACTGGTACGACGACCCAACCATACAATGGGCCACAGTCTGCGCCATCATCGCCGGTGGCACATTCCTCTACATCGAGTCCACCCAGCGCAATCCTTACTATCAACTCGATGTATTCAAACTGCGCACCATCCGTATGGGCTTCCTGCTCTATTTTCTGTTAATGGTACTGAATTCCAGCGCCATGTTTGTCAACGTATTCACGGGCATAGGCATGAAACTGGACAACTTCCAGAACGCCACCCTGGGCAACTGGTCCATGTTGGGTTACCTTATTGGCGGCATTGCCACCATCTGGCTCAGCGTGAAAGGTGTACACTTTAAATACCTTTTTGCCGCAGGTTTCCTTCTATTGGGGCTTTCTGCCATGTTCATGTATTTCGAGGTACAAGGCGCAGGACTGTACGAACGGATGAAGTATCCGGTCATCATCCGTTCCACGGGTATGATGCTCCTCTATTCGCTGATACCGACATATGCCACCCAACGCATGCCCTACAAGTACCTCTCTTCCTGGATATGTACCATGCTCACCGTACGCATGGTTCTGGCACCCAGCATCGGTGCCGCCCTCTACACCAACGTGCTGCAGGAACGCCAGCAACATTACGTCACCCGTTATGCACAGAACGTAGACATGCTACACCCCGAAGCATCCGCCTCATTCACCCAAACCGTGCAAGGGATGCAGTACCAGGGAAAGAGCAAGGCGGAAGCAATCAACATGGCCGCCATGTCCACCAAAGGACGTATCCAGGTACAAGCCACCCTCTCGGCTGTAAAGGAGATGGCGGGTTGGACACTATACGCTTGCCTTTTTTGTATGATATTTGCCCTTGTCGTACCCTATCCTAAGCGGAAATTACTAACTTAGCGCTGTCTTAATAACCGAATAATTACGTATGCTATGGATAACACCCAGCTGGAACGGTTGTCCCGCCTCAACCGGGCTCTGTTGAAAGGAGAAGAAATTTGCAGTTCGGAAGGTATGCTCCACACCTTCCCCGACGCCTTGAGGCAGCCCCATTTTGTAGATGGAGTCGGCTTGGTCATCTGCCGGAAGGGAAACTTCAGCTTCTCCCTCAACCAAAAGCCCTTCTCCGCGCGGGCAGGAGAAACCCTTTTCTTCCCGAAGGATTGCATATTCCAAGTTATCCAGGAATCGGAGGACATAGAACTCTTCATCCTCCTCTACCAGACAGACCCTATACGGGACATCATCGGAAACTCGGTGGTCTCCATGCACCTCTATACCTTTCTGACCCCGGAACCCTGCTACGTATGGAGTACCGGAGAGGAAGAAGAAATGATGAAGTACATGTCTCTGCTGGACAGTACTCTACACATGGAAAAGAACGCTTTCAACCACTACGAACAGAAGCTGCTTCTCCTGGCATTGACTTACCGTATCTGTTCCATCTACCACCGCAAGCTGATTACCGGGAATGACTCGGTGGGACACAAGAACGAGATATTCATCCGGTTGATACAGCTTATCGAGCAGCACTACATGCAAGAGCGCGGAGTAGAGTTCTATGCAGACAAGCTTTGCCTATCCCCCAAGTATCTTTCCGCATTGTCCAAAACCATCTGCGGATATACCGTACAGCAACTGGTATTCAAGGCCATCATCCGTAAAAGCATCTCACTGCTCAAGAACAGCCAGAAAAACATCCAGGAGATTTCGGACTACTTCAACTTCCCCAACGCCTCCTACTTCGGAACATTCTTCAAGAAACAGACCGGAATGTCACCTCTATACTACCGCAGGCAATAAGTCAACCTTTCAGCCTGATAACAAAGCGGCTTCCCTTGCCCGGCTCGCTTTCTACAGTCAGCGTACCGCCATGAGCCTCCACAAAATCCTTAGAGATGGAGAGTCCCAGGCCGCTACCCTGCACTTTGGTACCGGGTACCCGGAAATAACGGTCGAAAATACTCTGATGATAACGGGGATCGATACCTTTCCCGAAGTCCTGCACATACATATTCACAAAACCTTCCTTATATTCGGCACCGATGATGACCCGCCCGTTCTCTTTGGAATAACGGATGGCATTGCTCAACAGATTTGTCAGTACCCAAGCTATCTTTTCACTGTCAACAAACAGTTTCGGCATCTTCTCTCCGGGATATTCCACTTCTATCTGGATATTGAACTTATCCGCCTGCACTTGATTGGCCTTGATGGCATACTCTATGAGCTCGATGGGCTTCGTTATCTTGGGAATCATCTGAAGCTTGCCCGCCTCCACCTGGGTCATGTTCAGCAATTCGCCAGTGATACCCAGCAGGCGGTCGGCATTGTCACGGATACTTTTCGACAACTGTTCCTGCTCATCGTTCAAAGTTCCCACACGCTTATCCTCCAAGAGCTGAAGGCTCATAAGGATGGCCGAAACCGGAGTCTTCAGCTCATGGGAAATAGTCGAGATAAAAGTAGTCTTGGCCGTATCCAGCTCCTTGAACTCCGTAATGTTCTTAAGCAGGATTACATCACCCAAATTGCGCGGGTCATCCGTTTCGGCATCCGCATTCATAATCGTGATGTAGGAAGCCTGGAAATAACTTTCTTTATTGTCTGCATAGATTTTCAGCGGCTCCCTCTTCTCGCTCGGCGTGACAAGTTCCCGAACCAGACGGCGCAGCAGGTCATTCTTCAACGAAAGTTCCTCGGCAGAACGGCGGATTACCTCTTCCCGCTTCAGGTTCAGCACGGTCAAAGCCTCCTTGTTAATAAAAAGTATCTCGTGCTCCGGATTCAACCCGATGATGGGCTCGTGTATACTGTTCACAACCGCCTCGAGGAACTTCTTCGCGGCAAGAATGTCGTTCAGCGTACTGGTACGGTATTCCGTCAGCCGCTCGGCCATGCGGTTAAAACTGTCCGCCACTTCGCGGAACTCCTCATGCCCGCTCATATCGAGACGCTTTTCGTAATTATGGTTGGCTATCTCGAGGATGCCGCGCGTCAGTTCCCGGATAGGCTTACTGATGGAGCGGGGAAGCCATGCCAACAGTACAAGACCGGCAAGGATACAAATTCCTCCCGTGACGGAAATCCACATCAGCGCACGCTGCAGTCCGGGTGTGGCGGCAGGGCTGTCAGGGTCTGTAGCAGTCAAAATCTGGAGGTTTACGACAGAAAGGGCTACCAGCAGAACAATCATGCCGGTGAGAATGCCCACACTGAGTATCAATTTTGTACGAATATTCATAATGCTCCTAAGAATTAATTTTATGCAAGTATAATCAAATCTATGTTTGCTTGCGCCAAATCGCTCACTAATTTTCTGTATTTCAATATCATGAACAAGGACTGTGGCAGACCGAACGAAGGACTGCCCATACAGACCGTCTTTATCTGCCGTTCCCTGCACGTGGCGACAATACTCCCCAATATATCCGCCGACTGTACCTGGACCACCTCTCCACCCAATTCTGCCACCAGTTTGAAGTGATTCAGCAGATGCCTCTGTCGGGCCAGCCCAATGCGCTCGGCACTCTCGCGGGGTGTCTGTACATAGAGCGCCACGAACGAGGTGTTGTATCTGATAGCCAGCCGCGCCGCCTTCCGGATGATGTGCCTCGGTGTCCGTTCATTGCTGCTGATACAAGCCAGGAACTTCTCATGCCGGACACCTGCCCCGGCCGTCACCTCGTTTTCCACCTTCTTCTCTACGCGCAGAGCCACTTCCTTCAAGGCCAGCTCCCTCAATTGCAAGATGTTCTCCGTCTTGAAGAAATTGTTTAGGGCAATGGGCACTTTTTCCGGTCTGTAAATCTTCCCTGCCTTCAGCCGGGCTATCAATTCCTCGGCGGTAAGGTCTATATTCACCACCTCGTCGGCCTCTTCAAGCACACTGTCGGGAATACGTTCCCTCACCTCGATACCCGAAATACCCTGCACCTCTTCGTTGATGCTCTCTATGTGCTGTATATTGACGGCGGAAATCACGTTGATTCCTTCATCGAGCAGGTCCATCACGTCCTGCCAGCGCTTCTCGTTGCGGCTGCCCTCCACGTTGGTATGCGCCAACTCATCCACCACTACGATTTCCGGACGTACCCGGATGATGGCATCCAAGTCCATCTCTTCCAGCTCCTTTCCCTTATAGAACAGCTTGCGGCGTGGAATCACCGGCAACCCCTCCAGCAAAGCATCCGTCCCGGCACGCCCATGCGTCTCTATGTAGCCGATTTTCACATCGACTCCGTTGTCCAGCAAGTCATGCGCCTCCTGAAGCATGCGGTATGACTTGCCCACTCCGGCAATCATACCGATATAAACCTTGAACTTGCCGCGACGCGACTTCTTTATCAACTCAAGGAAATGCCGTACACTCTCTTCCCTACTCATCTTATTCCGATTTTATCTGTTATGGCCGGCTTCTTCCAAAGCAATATTCAATTTCAGCACATTCACTTTCTCCGTACCGAAGAGTCCGAGCAACGGTTTCTCTACCGTCTTGTCCACGATGGCCCTTACATCGGCCTCGTTCATGCCACGTGCCTGCGCCACACGCTTCACCTGTACATAGGCACCGGCGGGGGTGATGTCCGGGTCCAGACCGGAACCGCTGGCCGTCACCATCTCAGCAGGGACATCTTTACGGTTCAAATAAGGATGATGCACCAGGAAGGTGTCTATACGTGCCTCTACCTCGGCAAGGTACTCCTCGTTCGTGGGGCCCTTGTTGCTGCCGGCAGAGCTGGAAGCATCGTAACCGTCACCCGCACAAGAGGGACGTCCCCAGAAGTAGATGTCCTGCGTAAACATCTGCCCTACATTGGCGGCACCTACCACCTTGCCGTTCAAGGTAGCCACCTCGGCATTTCCCTTGTTGGGACCGGCAAACTGTGCAAATATCCATAAGACAAGGATATAGAACACGGAGAAAAATACGCAGAATGCAAGCGTTATCTTAAGTGATTTCCAAAGCGTTTTCATTGTTATCTTCATTTTAAATTTAGAATAAACTTACTATCATATCTATCAACTTGATACCCACGAACGGAGCAATGACACCACCCAGCCCATATATCAGCAGGTTGCGGCGGAGCAGTGCGCTGGCACCTATCGGCTTGTACTGCACTCCCCTCAAAGCCAGTGGAATCAGGATAGGAATGATGATGGCGTTGAAGATGATAGCCGACAGTATCGCCGTTTCCGGACTATGCAACCCCATGACGTTCAGCGGGGCCAACTGCGGGATGGCAACCATGAACAAAGCAGGGATAATGGCAAAATACTTGGCAACGTCATTTGCAATGGAGAAGGTGGTCAGCGTACCACGGGTCATCAACAGTTGCTTGCCTATTTCCACAATCTCAATCAGTTTCGTCGGGTCATTGTCAAGGTCCACCATGTTACCGGCTTCCTTGGCAGCCTGCGTACCGCTGTTCATGGCTACGCCGACATTGGCTTGCGCCAGTGCGGGAGCATCATTCGTACCATCGCCCATCATGGCTACCAGCTTGCCCGCCTGCTGCTCTTTCTTAATATACTCCATCTTGTCCTCCGGCTTGGCTTCAGCTATGAAGTCGTCTACACCAGCTTTCTCGGCAATATACTTGGCAGTCAGCGGATTGTCTCCGGTCACCATGACAGTCTTCACTCCCATTTTGCGGAGGCGTTCGAAACGCTCCTGGATACCGGGTTTGATGATGTCCTGCAACTCAATGACGCCGGTCACCTTCCGGTCGACACACACCACCAGCGGAGTACCGCCGTTGCTTGAGATTGCAGAGATGACATCTTCTATTTCTTTCGGGAACTTGTTTCCGGCAGCTTCCACAATCCTGCGGATGGCATCAAAAGCACCTTTGCGAATCTGCGTGCCGTCCTGCAAGTCTACGCCCGAACATTTGGTCTCGGCAGTGAACTTAATCATGTGGGCACCCGCAGTATGCAAATCGCGCACGCGGCGGCCGCTCTCACGTCCCAGTTCGATAATGGACTTTCCTTCCGGAGTCTCGTCGGAAAGGGAAGACAGCAGGCAGGCTTCCACAAACCGGTCCTCATCGACACCCGGAGCCACATGAAACTTCGTGGCTTTGCGGTTACCGATAGTGATGGTACCAGTCTTGTCCAGCAGCAACGTGTCAATGTCTCCGGCAGTTTCCACCGCCTTGCCGCTCTTGGTTATGACGTTGGCGCGCAACGCACGGTCCATACCCGCAATGCCGATGGCCGAAAGCAGGCCGCCGATGGTAGTCGGTATCAGGCAGACAAACAGCGAGAGAATGGCAGCGATGGAAATGTATGTTCCCGGATGGTCCACATTGGTATAGTCCGCCATCGGTATCAGTGTGATGCAAACAATGACGAATACCAGCGTAAATCCTGCCAAAAGGATAGTCAGCGCAATCTCGTTCGGCGTTTTACGACGGGTAGCACCTTCCACCAAGGCAATCATCTTATCAAGGAAGCTCTCGCCCGGTTGCTGTGTCACCAATACCTTAATCTTGTCTGAAAGCACTTTCGTACCACCCGTCACGGAGCTCTTGTCACCACCCGCCTCGCGAATCACGGGGGCAGACTCGCCGGTAATGGCACTCTCGTCGATAGAGGCAAGTCCTTCTACAATCTCACCGTCGGCAGGAATCGTGTCGCCCGCCTCGCATACAAAATAGTCTCCTTTCTTCAGACGAGAACTGCTGACCGTCTGCAATTTACCGTCTACCAACACCTTGGCGGGAGTCTCCTCACGGGTCTTGCGCAAGCTGTCGGCTTGTGCCTTGCCACGCGCTTCGGCAATGGCCTCGGCAAAATTGGCAAACAGCAACGTCACGAACAAGATGACGAATACCAGAAAATTATATCCGAACGTCCCGTATTCCGAAGTGCCCAACGAGAGGATGCAGACCACCAGCATCACCAGTGTCACCAGCTCTACCGTGAACATTATCGGGTTCTTTATCATCATCCGCGGATTCAACTTCACGAATGACTGCTTCAAACTTTCCATTACTTGCTCCTTCTGAAACAAGGAAGCTGATTTCTTATCTTTTTTCATAAATAAGTGATTAAATTAGTTTATATCATTTGCCTTGGAATGTTGAAATAATGCGTTGTCAACCAAAGTCCGGGACTGAGGGTAGCAGCCATAGGAACTTAGCCCCCTTCACCCGTATACCGAGAGGTCTAAACATCCGGATGTATTGCGGTAAAACATCCCCATGTTTTAGGGTAAAACATCCGGGTGTATTGGGTGAAAACATCCCCATGTTTTGGGGTAAAACATCCGGGTGTTTTACCCTTTCAGTATACGGGTGAGGATAGGTAAGTCCCTATGGCTGCTACCCTCAGTCCGGTACTCTTGCCAGCCGCATATAAATTCCCTATCGGCTACATGGAGAAATGTTCCGCAATCGTACTCAACGCGTGTGCCGGGAAGAATGACAAGGCAGCCACAATGAAAATCACAGCGAAGGTCATCACACCGAACGTCAACGTATCCGTCTTCAGCGTACCGGCACTTTCCGGGATGAACTTCTTCTCGGCCAGCAGACCGGCAATGGCTACTTGCCCCACAATCGGGATGAAACGGCTCAGAATGAGCACCCAGCCGCAGGCATAGTTCCAGAAGTAAGTGTTATCACCCAGCCCCTCGAAGCCCGAGCCATTGTTGGCAGCACAAGAAGTGAACTCATACAGCTGCTCGCTCAGCCCGTGAAAGCTGGGGTTGTTCAGCCAGCCGCCCTCACTTGCCACGAACTCAGGATGATGTGCGAACAGATAGCTGGAGAGAGCCGTGCCCACCAGAATGACGAAGGGATGCAGCAGGGCTACGATGGTGGCAATCTTCATTTCGCGCGCCTCCACCTTCTTGCCGAGAAACTCCGGAGTACGTCCCACCATCAGGCCGCTGATGAACACTGCAATGATAATGAACGTGTAGTAGTTCATCCAGCCCACACCGACACCGCCGAACCAAGTGTTAATCTGCATGTTCAGCATCTCCATCATGCCACTGAGAGGCATTGTGGAATCGTGCATGCCGTTGACCGAGCCATTGGAAGTGACCGTTGTCGTAATGCTCCACAAGGCTGTGGCAGCTGCACCGAGGCGCACTTCCTTGCCTTCCATGGCACCACCGGTCTGCGCAATGCCCAGTTCGTCGATACGAGGATTACCATTCATCTCCTGATAGACATTGATGCCCACACCCGCCAGATAAGCAAAGAGCATCACACCGAAGATGCTATACGACAGCTTCCTGCGGTTCGTATAAAAGCCCAGTGCAAATACCATTGCCATCGGGATAATCAGAATGGACCAGCATTCCGCAATGTCGGACAGATAAGTGGGATTCTCCAAAGGATGGGAAGAATTCACCCCAAAGTAACCGCCCCCATTCGTACCCAACTGCTTGATAGGTACAATGGCTGCTGCTGGACCTTGTGAAACCATTTGCTCCTGCCCTTCGAGAGTGGTGACTTTCATCTTGCCGTCAAATCCCATCGGAGTACCTTCCACTATCAGGATGAAGCCCACAATCAGTGAAAGAGGCAACAAGATACGTGTACAACTCAGTACGAGGAAGTTCCAAAAGTTTCCTATCGTTTTTGTTGTCTTGGCGCTGATAGACTTCATGATGCCTGCCATGGCCGCCATACCCGTTGCCGCCGTGATGAACTGGAAGAGCATGATGACAAACAACTGGGTGAAATACGTCAGTCCGCTTTCACCGGAATAGTGTTGCAAGTTACAGTTAACCATAAAACTGATGCAGGTGTTGAATGCCTGGTCGGGAGTTTGCGGACCGTTGCCATCGGGGTTCAAGGGCAACCAGTGCTGGGTGACCAGCAATACCATTCCCCACACAAACCAGAAGGCATTCAGCAACAGCAGCGCTTTCAAGAACTGCTTCCAGTTCATCTCCTCCTGCGGATTGATGCCGGATACCTTGAATATCAATCTCTCTACCGGCTTCATGAAGTCCGACCAGGTCTTTTGTCCTTTATAGACCTTTGCAATATATTTTCCAAGTGGATAAGCCAATACCACCAGCAGAACAATCTGCAAGGCGACGCCTAAAATTTCTGTATTCATGTCTTTTATCGATTAAATTAATTCAGCTTGTAACATTCAGCTCACAAGCCTCTTAAAACTTTTCCGGTTTCACGAGTACATACATCAAATACCCGAAAACCGCAATACCTAATACAAATAATGCTGTGTACATAATTCTCTCCTTCTTAAATCTTTTCAAACCAATCCACACATTTCCAGAATAGCCAGAAAGCGAACACGCCGCTCAGTAGGCAGAAAATAAATGAAATCGTTATACCCATGTTTTTACCTTTATTGAATTAATACTATGTTTTTTTACCTGCCTTCCGGTTGCCAAATGCGTGCCAAAGATTGAATCAGCTGCATAAAGCACTAATAAACAATAAAATACAGACTTCAGATAGAGGGGATATAAACGACAAGCACCCTTCCAAAATGGAAGGGTGCTTGTCAAAACGGTAGAGATGATAAAAATATGGTATCAGGCCATCAATTGTTCTATCGCATTTATAAAAGCCTCGGCACGGGGACGAAGTGTATCGACCAAGGCAAGGTCGCAATATGCAAAATCACTATAATCACTTGCCTGACGCTTCTCAAACAAAAGGCTGAAGGTTGCACCATGCTCCAAGCTCAAACGCCCGGTACGCACAAAAAGCATGGAAAGCTGTGTTTTTACGCCATTATGCGTATTCGCCTCTACCTCGCAACTTAGCAGTAATGCAGAGGCAGCATAGTAGCAGGCATAGTAAAGACGGTTCACTGCAGCATTATAATAACCGCCCTCTGTGTTGTAATCAGCTTCTTTCAGAGTTTCATAAGCACGCTCTAAACGGTAATTCACAATGGCGGTACGGCTTTCGGCATCAAGTTTTTCTCTCATAGAACCACCCCTTCCTTCATTACGTTGATGCTAAACGGCGTGGCGATTCTCTCCCACACACGACGCAGCATCACCATAGGACTGATGATTATCCCCGTCTCCACCTCAACTTCATACAGATGTCGGACGATTTCCAGTTCACGTTCCGGTGGCAACTGCTCCTCATCCAGCAATATCAGCAAATCTATGTCCGAGTCCGCCCGTGCGTCTCCACGGGCCTCGGAACCATAAAGGATGGTCTTTGCATCAGGCGCAATACGATGCAACACTTCCGCAATACGACGGACAATATCAGGTCGTTTCATAATTTAATCCTCCTATTCTCTTTTTTAGAATATGGCAAAGATAACAATGTTTTCAAAAATACAGTTTACACAAAAGGCCTAAACTTCAACTCACAGTTTGTATTCCTCAATCTTGCGGTACAAAGTTGTCAGTCCGATTTTCAACAACCGTGCAGCTTCCGTCTTATTTCCTTTGGTATATTCCAGCACGCGGGCTATGTGACGGCGCTCCATGGCAGACAGCTCAAAGCTACCGGATGTCTCGTCAACCGATTGTTCATAACGGGCATTCTGAATTTCGAGTGGCAGGTCTTCCACTTCCAGCCGTTCGCCCTCGCTGACGACGAGGCTGCGCTCTATCACATTGCGCAACTCACGAATATTCCCCTTCCACGGCTGTTGTTCCAGGGCAGCAAGGAAATCGGGGGAAATCCCTTCTATCGTACGAGACAGTTGTGTGGAAAAGCTCTTCACGAATGCCTCTGCCAGCAGGCGGACATCTCCTGCACGCTCACGCAACGGCGGAAGGTGTACCTGGAAAACACTGAGACGGTAGAACAAATCCTCACGGAAACGGCCATTGGCAATCTCTTCCGGCAAGTTACGGTTGGTGGCAGCAATAATACGCACGTTGACGCGGGTGGGTTTCGTATCCCCTATCTTGATATACTCCCCCGTTTCGAGGATACGCAGCAGCTTGGCCTGGAGTTCAAAAGCCATCTCGCCTATCTCGTCCAAGAAGATAGTACCGTTATTCGCCTCTTCAAACAAGCCTTTCTTGTCTTTCAACGCTCCCGTAAACGAACCGGCTTTATGACCGAACATCTCACTCTCCAGCAATTCCTTGCTGAACGAAGAGCAATTCACCGCTACAAAATTCTGCTTGGCACGCTTGCTACTGTAATGGATGGCCTGGGCAAAGACCTCCTTACCGGTTCCCGTCTCTCCCGTCAGCAACACTGGCACGTCCGTCCCCGCTACCTTCCGGGCCAACGAAACAGCATCCTTCAGGACTTTGGATTCTCCCAGGATAGAGTCAAAAGAGTACGTCTGCCCCACCTTCTTCTCCAGTTTTTCCAACCGTACATTCATGCGCGCCTTCTCGACGGCACGACTTATCAGAGGAATAATCTTGTTATTATCGTCTCCCTTGGTGATGTAGTCGAAAGCACCGTTCTTGATGGCCTGCACCCCATCGGGAATATTGCCGTGCGCTGTCAGCAGAATAACTTCCACA
>Ga0129308_1002589_pt1 | contig 14865 bp, 12 predicted proteins | sample L827metagenome_FD_94440 | JGI IMG/M metagenome (GOLD analysis project Ga0129308, IMG submission 94440) | Ring-tailed lemur group fecal microbial communities from Wisconsin, USA - L827 metagenome | ecosystem: Host-associated > Mammals > Digestive system > Large intestine > Fecal | place: USA...
GAATGGGATGCCGGTCTCACTTGGAGCGAGTTCCATCATTCGACGCCGTACCCGTATTCGGTGGACTAGCCAGACACACTTTTTGTCCTATACCCCGCATTTTCCGCTCCCCAGTCCATTTGCAAACGTATACTTGGCGTTGTGTAGTAAGTAACAAAGATGATCGGACTGTCCGTTCATCCACATATGATCGGGGATCTTCATGGGACGTCGAACCGAATCGACCGAGTTCCTGAAGGAATGCATGGCGGATGCGCTTCTTTTCCTGATGCGCGAAAAGCCCTTCGCAAAGATTACCGCGGATGAGATCTGCCTACGAGCGGGCGTGGGCAGGGCTACGTGGTTCCGTCAGTTTTCCTCTAAGGAAGCTGCGCTTGCGTACAAGATGCAAGTGCTCTGGGTGCGTTGGCTCGAAAACAACGACATTGAACTTTCGCATGGTTTCCTCCTGGATAATCCGTGTGTTTTATTCCGTTTCTTCTACGAGAATCAATCGCTATTCGAAGCCGTTTATTCAGCGGGCGTGCAGCATGTTGTGATCGAATGCTTTCAGGAATTGCTTGTCGGGCAGGTCAAGCCGCTCGGAAGAATGGATTATGCCGATCGATTCGTCGTTTTCGGTTTGATCGGGGTTATCGACCTTTGGATTCGAAGTGGTTTCCAAGACTCCTTGGATCAGATGAGCACGCTCGCAAAAGATGCGTTTTCATTAACAGCCTAAGAATCGGGGCTTTGCCTTGTTTTTAATTGGTATCGCCGCAACCCCGCCTCATGCGGGATTGCGGTAAGCCTTTTGACGTCGAGTTGCTGGTTTTCCGAAGATTCTTATTCCACCGTAAGCATGTATCCTCCCTGGTACGGTGAAATAGCCCAAGTCTCCTCGGAGATGCGCTTTACGAGTTCGGTATCATGCGAAACAAGGATCAACGCCCCCGGAAACGATTCGATCATGCGCTCGAGGGCTAAGGTTGACCCCAAATCGAGGTAGTTGGTTGGCTCATCCATGATAAGAAGCTCTGGCTTGCCGAGGCTGCCGAGCGCGAGCATGAGTTTTCGCAATTCTCCGGGACTTGCGACGTTTCCCCTCAGAATCCTTTCTGGTGCGGAATTCAATTGGGCTATGACGGAGAGGACTTGCCCTATTTCCTTTTCCGAAAGATTGTGCAGGCTCTTGAGGGCTTGCTCCTTTTGTTTTGCAGATGGTTCCTGGGGGATATAGAGGAAGTTCAGCCAACTTGGGAGGGTTGTCAGGATTTTCTTGATCAAGCTTGTCTTACCGCTTCCGTTATTGCCGACGAGGCAGATATGGGTTGAGTTGCCGACCCAGAGAGAAGGTATAGTAAGGAAGCATCCTTCATGGAGGGGTAGTTGCGATTCTTCTAGGTGAAGGATGATCTTATTCCTGCTTTGACGTGCGTCTAACCAAAGATTCGAGTCATAGCGTTTTTCCACGTGGTTTCTTGAGAGCTTTTCGGTTGTAATGCAAAGCCTTTTGTCCATATCGGCTGCGAGTTTTTTTCTTTTCCCGTCTTGTCCCGAAATGATGTAGCGTCCCCGCTTTTCGCGGGCATCGCTATCTTTCTTTCCGGTTCCTTTCAAGCTCTTGTGAGATTGGCATCTCTCTGCCGCCTCGCGTCTGCGTTGGGTTTCGGCTTGAATTCGTTTTCTTTCCAGTTGAGCCTTCTTCCTGTTCCTGATGGCGCTGTTTCTTTGGGTTTCCATTTGAAGGGCCACTTTTGTAAAGCCTCCAGGATGCATGCTTGCCAATCCATTTGAAAGGACGAGGCATTGTCCGCAGAGTTCGTCTAGAAGTTCGCGGTCGTGGGAGATGAGCAGCCCAATCCCCTTGAACGATTGCAAGCATTCGAGAATCTTCCTTTTTGTTGTTGAATCAACGTGGTTGGTGGGTTCGTCCAGTACGAGGACGTCAGGTTTTTGCCAAAGAGCGCAAGCAACCTGAAGACGCTTCTGCTGTCCGTTCGAGAGCTCCTCGTAACGCCACGCCCAATCCTCTTCTATATCCAATTTGCTTCGAAGGTGGATAGCATTGCGATCGTAAGCAAGGGCGAATTCCTCCAAGCTGAAAGGTGCAGTGCTTGGTGTTTGCTCGCAATACTGCGAGAGGAGCTTGGGCGATATGCTGCCAGAGCAGGGGTGCAGCAGCTTGCATACAATAAGGGCGAGTGTGGTTTTGCCGCTTCCGTTATCGCCGATCATGCCGGTCCAGCCAGCTTGAAACGTTGCCGTTACCTTATCGAGGACGGGTTCTGCGGAAGATGGATAGGTGTATGAGATATTGGCTACATTGAGTTGCATAGTGCCTCCGATGATTATGGAGGCCATGAGGGCGCGGCAGGGCATGTTGCAGTGCCGAATAGGGTTTATTCGATTGAGTTAACTGGTGCTTAGACACGCGATGCTGCATCCGCCTGATCATGGCCACCGTAAGGATGGTTGAGCTGCGGCTTGTTCTTTCGGGCATCGCTAGTTCTTCATGCACCTGGACCTTTCTCTTGCCGAAGCTTGCCAAAGGCATCGGCGTGCTTTTTGTCTGGCATTTTTTAACACCTTTGTGCATACGTGTCAACGGTTGGCGTTCGGGTGCGTACCGATGGCCGATTCCTTGAAGTGCGAAGAATCTATTCTTGATTCGATGCTTTCGGGAAGACGAGGGGTGTTCGATTACGCTGCCCCTTCTGCTCTGCGCATTGCTTTGCATCAATGCGCATTTGGCTTAAACCTATCTGGCTAGTGTGTATCTCGCAGGCACCATGTTGTGCATCTTCGGCCCTTCGGACTGGATGCCATCAGCGTGCTTGGACGAAGTACGGCAATATCCGCCCCAGACAGTGGGGCGAGAGGGACTGCGGCATTCGTATTCCTTCGATGAAAGGATAGGTATGCATACGAAGATAACGCCCTATGTGGAAAGTCGTCTTATCGAATCGAATTGCAGGTTCGAGTTGGCGGTGGCGACTTTGAGAAGCCCTGAGTTCGGCAATAACAGCGTGGTTTCGGTATCCGATGAAGGTTATGGGGCCATGATGTGCACAGAAGTCGGGGATAGCAAGCATTCCGGTTTGTTCGCGAGCGCTGCCGCATATGCGGGTTTGTGCGCTATCGACCGCGGTTTGGGTGCAAGGGATGCGCTCAAGTCCGCAAGCGATGCATCGAGGAATGTCAATGTGCATATCGCACAGCGTTGCGGCGGTGCGAGCGGCTGTGCGATCACGCTGATACAGAACGGAATCGAATGGGCTGTTTCGGGGAATATCGGCGTGTTTTTGGCGTATGGAGGCAAGGTGCGCATGCTTTCGACTCCCGCCGAAGCCTATGGCGATTCGCTTACCAGCTATCTGGGGCAGGCATCGCTGGGGGCGACGCCGATAGATTCCGGATATGTTTCGATTCCCCAGCCTGACGGGGTGTTCGCGGTAGCGACTGACGCTATCTCGGAACAACTGGGGAAATCTAATATCTCCGATGGTTTTGCCGAGGCAGGCGACTTGGAATCGATGGCTGTGTCTATTCTCCGGAAACTCATCGATTCGGGATTGGAAAAAGAGGCAAGTATTCTGCTTGCACGGCCGATTTTCGACGAAATAGTCAGTGGAGAATAATGCGATGTGCGGAATAATATACAGCGCCGCATTGAAGGGGGAATGAAAATGTCGATTTCAACGATCAAAGAGATTGAAAGATTGATAATCAGCTCTGCTCGGGCTCTTGAAGACGGCTTGAAGCAGAGCGGGATTGTAGATTGTCTTCCTTTATACGGTGCTACCGAAATTTCTCAGAATGATTTATTCAGGCAGCAGGTGATGGAAAACTTCATCTGCAATATCCCCTATTACACCCAATATCCCAATCCTTCGAACAATCCCATCGTGGCTTCTCGCAGTTACGAATTGCTGACTGCAAGGTTGGGCGCCCGCCTGCGCGAGGGAGATAATTCCAATTCGAAGTTCAATTCGGGAATCTGCATCCCCAAAACCATCATCGGCACGTTTCGCGGAAGGGATCGAAGCCAGGTTACCACCTTGTTCGAGAAGGTTTCGGGCTATAGGAGCGAGATCGAACAGGACGCTTCTTTGGATCCAGACCTGCGCGATGAGGCGAGCGCACTGTATTCGGCAATGCTCGGGGAAATCACCTTCTATGGCGATCTTGCCAAAAATGAAGAGGACAACATGTCTGCCACCTATGCGAAGCTGGTGGCTATTTGGGTTGCAAAGCAGCTGGTCGATCGTCGGTGGGGCGATTTCGGCTTGGAGGATATGCCCACCGTTTGCTGGGATGACTACAAGGTTCCCAGGAATCTCTATGGCAGTATCATCTTCGATTCCCCCGCGTGGCTGCTTGGCCCCAAATGCTTGCGGGATGATATTGCCGGTTCCCTGATCGATGCCCTTGCGGTCGGTTTGGAAAACGTGCGCGGTCTGCCCCAGTACCGTGTTCTGTTGCGTTCCGAATGGGATAGATATTGCAACGCCGCAGAGCGCACCGCGAAGCCGAACGGCTTCCTTATCAGCGATGAGGGTCTGCGCGAGCATTTATCCTCGCATTCCGTTGAGGAACTTTATCGGCGATTTGACGAGGATGTCGCCCAGGGGGCATATCCGTCGATCGTCCAGCATAAGGCGAATTTCATCTTCGGGCTTATCCATACGGCTTTTACCGGAAATATCAGCCAGGTATCTTGGCCTTTCCATAACAACCAGAGTCGTGCGAATGACAGCATTTCATGCTCTCTGGAGGTTACTCTTCCCAGGATCGCCCCTATTCGCAATGCCGTATATCTGAATTCCGGCAGGGTGACTATCGCCATCAATAAGAATGCAATCGGCTTGTGGTCCCCGTCTTCGAAGAGTGTTGACTTGACCCAGTTGGAACCTGAGGAAAAGGGCATGGCGCTGCTGTTTGCCGGACGCGAATACGACGCCAGCAAATGGGTCGGATTGAGGGAGGATTTACGGACTGCCGTCCATGAATGCTTTGCGCCGCAATATTCTGCCGGCGGTGTCCAATCCGTTTTCGAAGATGTGGTCGAAGAACGTATCGAAGTCTTCTTCAATAAGAGGGAAAAGAGCATCGCGGGTATCTTAGAAGAGGCAAGTCGGAATAATGCCCCGTTCTTCGTGGATGACGAATGCAGGCTTGCGATGGAAAAGCGTGATCCGGAATCCTCTGCAATAGATGATCGCTTCCAGGATGCTGCAAGCCGGCTTGTTGCGAAGTGGAGCGTAGCCCTCATGGCTAGGATCAGGTGCATGTATGGGTCGTTCTATGCATCGAAGTCGGGCGGCTGCATCGATGTTCCCCACCTCCGCAGGGAGATGGAAGCGCTTTGCCTTGCCTTCTACGAGGAATTCGGCTTGAACTGCCTTTCGAACTATTCCGGTGTCCGCTATCGCGCGAATGCCGCGGGTTCCGCCGCTGCGGCTGCGAATGCCAACTTCACCAAGGAATCCTTCTGCGAATACCTGTTCCGCGGTTCGAATAGTGCGGCGAGCATGTTGGATTGCGACCTTGCCAGCGTGAAATCCTTCATCGCAGAACAGGAAGCATCCCAAGACGGTTTCGATCCGGATAGCTGCGAGAGGCTTTCTGCCTCTATCGAGGTTTTCAGGGCGTGGCGCGTTTTCAGGAAGCAGCTTGCCAAGGAATTCCCCAAGATGGGTAATTGCGGCTTGCTGGGGAGGATCGAATACGCGGTGATCGGCAACCTGCAGTCACAGTACCCCGGGCGCGCCGGTGTGGTCATGGCGCGGACCATCATGGACTTCCTGTTCATGGGTTATCTGCGGTGGGTCGGTGCCGACCGAAAGGCCGCAAGTGCCTTCGAATACTACGAGCGCGACCTGCAGGCGGCGATTGTCGATGCTTTCGACCGCTATGAGGACTGGGAACGGGAGAATACCCTGTATTTCGGTCCCGAATTGCTGGAAATCTACGAGCAGGTGAAGAAGGATGAATTCCCTGCCGAGGACTTCCGCAATATCAGGGCTGCAGGCGTTCCCAGCAGCAAGCATATCGTCTTCTTCATCGATGAGAAGGACCCCGCATACCCCCTGTGCGCCCTCTGCCTTGCATCCTCGAATGGCGCGATGCTGCTTCGCGGGGAAGAAGTACCCCGTTTCATGCTGGCCGAATCGGTTTCGAATGAACCTCGTTCCGTGGTAGTCAACAGGATCCTGCGCGCTATGGATTTCATCGAGGCAACCGATCGCCAGTTGGTGAAGGAGCCTATCCCCCTGTTGTTCGGCGACCGCATCGTTATCCCCGTCCAGCGCGGCGTGACCATCAATATCCTCCACGATGTCGAGGGGGATATGTAATGTCAGGAATCACTTGTGACTGCGAGTTGAATTGGAATGTCACCGGGAAGGATTTCGTGATTCCCACCGGCTTCAGCATCGTGGATATGGACACTCCCCGGCATTCCTCTGCCAGGAAGTCGGGCCGCAGAGCGCTTTTAATGGTCGAAGCCGACAGCGAATCTTCGGGCATTCCCGTGTGGATATCGTCTTTTGCCCAGGAGTGGAACTTCAGGAGGGAGCTGGAAGGGTTCGAGGCGGCGAATCGTCTGGACGTGGGCCCCGATTTGGTCGGGTCATTGGTGGGCCAGGTGTTCGGGTCCGTCCCCGAAACCTTCCGCTACCACATTCTGCAGTCCTATGCCGGTGTTTCGCTTTCCTCCTTGATTGCAGGGGAGGCTGCCCCTGGATTTTGCTCTGAGGTGCCGGGAATCTTCTTGGCGGAGGTGGGATCGGCGCTGCGCTATGCCCAGGCTGCGAAGATTGCCTTCGACCTGGCGTGCGACATCAATGTCATCCATCGTTCCGGCAGGTATTACATGGATCTGAAGCCCGAAAACGTGGCGGTTCAAGCGTGCGAGGACGACCTGGTGGGTATCCGTGCGATGCTGATCGATTTCGAGTCGATGACCAATCTTTCCGATGTCAATCCCGGAATCGGCACGAAATGCCTGTATGAGAAGCTGGAAGAATACATCTGCGCCTCCATTCCCGATAACCATACCTTCGATCTGGGTTGCCTTCTCCTGAATGTTGCTTCGGTGCTTTCGGGCAAGCCCATTGCCGAACTGAGCGTGGCGGATATCGATATCGCATCGAGCATGCCCGGGATGGATTTCTTCAAGGTGGAAGACGGGGTGCTTGAAGTCGAGCCGATCAGCGAATGGCACTTAGACGATCTGGCTGCCGCCTGCGGACTGAAGAAGCAGGAATGTCCCTGGAATATCAGCTCATCGGCTATTGCGACCCATAGGAATTGCTATTTCGACAAGATCGATTGGATGAGGATCGAGCGCCTTCCCGAATACGTGCTCAACGAATTGCAGTACCAGCTGGCTATTTCGTTCCATGCCATCTTCAAGAAGATGTCCAATCCCCATCTTCCCATCCTGCCCGAGCAGGCGGCGGAGGATTTCGATTCCCAGCCCGAAGAGCTACGCCGGCAGGGCTTCGAGCAGGCTCTGAGCGTCCAACGTCAGCTGGAACGCTTGAAATACGAGTTGGTCCCCTTGGGGTCGGGGAGGGACCATATGGTCATACCGCAATTCCCCGAGCGCGAGATCATCGCTTTAGCTAGAAACGAGCACGGAAGGTGGTTGAAGCTGCATGAACGCCAAGGCTACACGTTCCATGAACTTGTCGATGGAAAGCGCTTGGAGGAAGACGAATCAGGCAAGCCGGTGAAGTACAACGAGTATATGCTTCCCTGGAAGGATCTGATTCGCGTCGATTTGGAGGGCAATCCCATCCAGGTTGAGGAGAATTCGATCCGGGAATTGAAAAAGACCCGCGCACGCAACGATATCGAATGGGCCGAATACCTGGTTCGGGTTATCGGCGAGGTTGCTAAGCTGGGTATCGTGAAGAAGCAGACCAAGTAGGGGGTGTGGATGGAGCGCGTGTATCTTGGCGGCACCTGCAATGGGAGCGATTGGCGTGCCCGTTTGATTCCCCTGCTGACCGAAGTCGAGTATTTCGATCCTGTCGTCGACGATTGGAATGATGAAGCGGCTGCGCGGGAATTGTACGAACGCGAGCATGATGAGTGGCTGCTCTACGTGCTCACGCCGCTTTCGGACAATATCTACGGCGTTGCCGAAGCGGTCGATGACTCGAACAAGCATCCTGGCAGAACCTTGCTGTGCGTGCTTGAAAGCGACGGGGGAAAGAGGCTTTCCCCCCATCAGGCAAAGGCCCTGCGCATGGTGGGAAAGATGGTCGAAGGCAACGGGGCACGGGTATTCCGTTCGCTTGAGGAAGTAGCCGCATTCTTGAACAGCATAGATGGATGATGATCGCAGGCTGGAGGCTTTTGCCTCCAGCCTGTTTTCAATCAAGGCAACAATTGGTTGCTTGCCGTGGCTTCGATACAGGATGGAAAATGGGATCAGGAGGCCGCAAGGGGATGATCTTGCGGACATGGCACTCGTCGAGAAAGGACCGACAATGTCACTGAAGGACGTATTGCCCCAGCTCAGGAAAGAGCGCGGGATGACCCAGGAAGACCTCGCCGCAAAGCTCTACATCACCCGCCAGGCGGTGAGCAGATGGGAAACCGGTGAAACCACACCTGGCATCGACATGATCAAGCTCATCGCGGTGACGCTCGATGTGCCCGTGGTCCATTTGATCGATATGCCCGAGCATTATTGCCAAAGCTGCGGGATGATCCTCTCCGACGCGAGCGAGTATGGAAGCAACGAAGACGGCAGCGCGAACCCTGATTACTGCAAATGGTGCTACGAAGACGGCGGCTATGTCGATCAGAAGACCATGGAGCAGATGATCGAGGAATGTGCCCCTATGATGGCCGAGCATCTTGGTTGGTCCGTCGACCAGTGCGCATCCTTGATGGGTGCCGTGCTTCCCAACTTGGTCCGTTGGAAATAGGGTATCGCGTCCCGCTTGGGCGAGGTGCGGGAAGCGACATGCTTTTCGCACCTCGCCGTGTTTCCGGAAGCACTGCTTGATCGAATGGGCCGGCATGAATATTCATACCGGCCCGTCTTGTTTCAGTGCCCGCAATGCTTCTGCTTGCGCTTTTCCGTCTTGACGCGAAAGCGTGCGTCTTCGGCAGCCTTCTTTTCCATGCTGCTCTTCTTTCGGCTTGACTGCTTGCCTTCCTCGCGCATTTCTGCCAAGGCAAGCTGCGCTTTGGTGCTGGGTTGGGCCTTTGCCGCCTCTTTGGCGGCTTCGCGCTGACGGCGTTTGGGATTGCTTGCAGTCCTTCTGCGCTCGAGCTTCATGGCGGGGGAAAAGCGCAGGCGATTCCACTGGGTTTGGATCAATTGAAGTATTTCTTCGTTCGAGGGTTCGGCACCGAAAACGATCCGTGCGGCGCAAAGCGATTCGCCTTCGATTCGCTCGAGGATCCCGACCCAGAATCGGCCGTCATGGAATACGGTGAGGGTGATGCATATCGTGCTGTTGGTCATAGGGCCTCCTTTTTCGCACAACAAGATGAACCCGAGGAAAAAACGGGATTTCGTGCGGAGAAGGGACAACCAAGGAGGCAGGTTACTGGCAGCTTTCATCGCTGTGCCCCGACTACCCAACGGGGCCGTGTTTTTTCCGCTTCGCATTGTAACCCAACGGCCGCCCGCTTTAGAGCTTGTGCGGTATCGCTTTCAGTTGGGCGAGGGCTTGAAGCGGAAGCTTTCGTGCCCGGGTCAACGGCTGCTTATGGTGTTTCGGAAGCGATTTGGGTTTGGTAATGGCATTTTCCAAAGGGAATGCCCGCCCATCCCCGAATGTCCGTGTTCGTTCATTGAAAGCGCTCAGAGATTTCTATGGGTGAGCTGGAGCATTTTTTATACTAAAACCGATTTTTATAATCCAGCACGAAACGAGGTAGATACGCATGCTCACCATCGACGCATTCGAGGATGCCTGCGCGAAGGTTCGCGAGGTCACACAAAAGACGAGTCTCATCGAAAGCCCGCATTTTAGCGAGCAAACCGGGAACAAGGTTTTCTTCAAGCCGGAAAACCTTCAGCGAACCGGTGCGTATAAGGTGCGCGGAGCGTATTACAAGATCAGCACCCTGACCGCCGAGGAGCGTGCACGCGGTTTGATCACTGCTTCTGCGGGAAACCATGCCCAGGGTGTCGCTTATGCCGCCTCCCGTTGCGGGGCGAAGGCGGTCATCGTCATGCCCACTACCACGCCTTTGATCAAGGTGGAGCGCACTAAGAGTTACGGCGCGGAGGTTATCCTCTATGGCGATGTGTATGACGAAGCCTGCGAGCGAGCCTATGAGCTTGCCGATGAATTCGGTTACACCTTCGTCCATCCCTTCAATGATCTTGACGTGGCAACGGGCCAGGGAACCATCGCGATGGAGATCGTGCAGGAGCTGCCCTTCGTGGACTACATCCTGGTCCCCATCGGGGGCGGCGGTCTGGCAACCGGGGTTTCCTCGCTTGCGAAGATCCTGAATCCGCATATCAAGGTGATCGGCGTCGAGCCTTCAGGCGCTGCCTGCATGAAGGCTTCGCTCGAAGCCGGCCATGTGGTCAAGCTTCCCCATGTCAGCACCATCGCCGATGGCACTGCGGTGCAGCAGCCGGGCGATATCATCTTCCCTTACCTGCAGGAAAACATCGACGGTATCATCACCGTGGATGATTCGGAACTGATCGCCGCCTTCTTGGATATGGTGGAAAGCCACAAGATGATCGTCGAGAATTCGGGCTTGTTGACCGTTGCTGCCTTGAAGCACCTGGACGTGAAGGGCAAGAAGGTGGTTTCCATCCTTTCGGGTGGCAATATGGATGTGATCACCATGTCTTCCGTGGTCCAGCACGGTCTGATCCAGCGCGACCGCATCTTCACCGTCTCCGTGCTGCTGCCCGACAGGCCCGGCGAACTCGTGCGCGTTGCGGGCCTTATCGCCGATGAAGGCGGCAACGTCGTGCGTTTGGACCACAACCAGTTCGTAAGCACCAACCGTAATGCCGCCGTGGAGTTGAGGGTGACCATCGAAGCCTTCGGAACCTCGCATAAGCTGGCTATCGTGAAGGCCCTGGAAGAAGAAGGATTCAAGCCGAAGCTGATCCAGGCCCATCTGTAGGGCGGGGCCGGATGGCTTCTTCTGGTGAAGAAGCCAGCTGTCACGAAGCAGGATAACCAGTATGTATGATGCCTCCCGTCAGCAAGAGGGAGGCATCCGTCTGTCAGGCGGGCTATTCCGAATAGGGCACTACGCGGTCGAGTAGGCAGCAATACCCGTCGTTGAAATCGCGATCCATGTGGTAATGGCCGAAGTACCAGCGTTTGAACCCTACGATGCCGGACAAGTATTCCAGGTACTCGGTGAATTCATCCCGCTCGAATGAGTAGCTCAGGCGATATTGCACCATGCTAGGCGCGCAGTGGGTTACGACCACGTCGACTTCGTTCCCGCAATCTGCGAGCGTCTTGTTCGCGGTTGTCCGCTCTTCCTCGCTGGGGACCTCGTCGCGCCACCAGGTTTTGCCTTCGGTGCGACCTGCCCGATCGACGCTGTGCGCGCCTCCGAGGGTGAAGACGCTCACCCCATCGATGTCGAACAGTTGACTGCGCATCAGATGCAGCACCTTGGGCCGTACTTCGTGGACCCTGCCGCCATGCCAGGTTTTTTCGGGGAAACTGTTCAACAGGGGATGGTTTTCGTGATTGCCGTCGACGAACAGCGTAGTCCATGGTTGAAGTTCAAGTAGGTCGAGTCGCCGCGCATCCGCTTCACTGATCTGATTGCCCCAGGGAACGCTGAAGTCCCCGCAAATAACCAGGAAGTCGTTTTCGGTTAATCTCAGCCCCTGATCTTCAAGAGCTTCCGGAGTGAGCCTGCTCTCGATGGCAAAACCGTGGACGTCTCCGGTGAAGTACAGCATGATACACGCTCCTTTCGAGGGCTTTTCGAGCATGTTGGGTTACGGCGCTTTCAGGGAATGCGCATTCCAGCATGGGAATGCTGCCTACGCTGAAAGAGGTTTATGGATGATGGATGTGATTAAGTGATGTATTGCATATCGATTATGCCATCCGTTTTCCGATGCCGCTTCAGGGTCTTCAGTTGAATTAAGGATTCTTCAGTAGGGCTTGAGGTTTGTAAGCTTGAAAAAACAAGACGATTCGTCGTTTTGTCGTTTATCTTTAGTGGTAGTCATCATCGGCGGCTCTGTGCTGCCGCGAAGAAGCTCGAGGAAGGGGAGTCATGGCTCGCGAAAGCCTAACCTACCAGTGCCCCGCGTGCGGGGGACCGCTTCATTTCGACGCCCAAACCGGTGTTCCCACTTGTGATTATTGCGATTCCACCTTTACCGTCGAACAGGTTGAAGCCTATTACGCCGAAAAGCAAGCTAAGGCGGACGCTGCGGCAATGGCTGATGCTTCTGCAAAAATGCCAAGCAATCCCGCAGGCGCGCATGTGGCGGATGCTGGCCAGCAGCCCTCGTCGGGTGCAGATGGTCGCGATCGTGTCCGTCAGGCCCAGCATGCTGGCGCTTATGTGCAGACCCAGGTGATCGGTGGAGATGCGATTGCAGCATACCTGCAGTCGAAGAAGCCGCTCGAAGAAGGCGACGCGAACGCTGCATGCGTGGTGTGCTCTTCGTGCGGTGCCGCTTTGATCGTGAGCGGGAGCACGGCGGTTTCGCAGTGCCCGTATTGCGGCAACAACACCGTCGTTCCCGGAACTTTGGGCAATACGCTCGAACCCGACCTGGTCATTCCCTTCGAAACCACGAAGGAGCAGGCGGTTGAAGCCCTGAAGGAGCACTATAAGGGCAAGTTCCTGCTGCCGAAGGCCTTCAAGGCGGAAAACCATATCGAGGAAATCCAGGGCGTGTACGTTCCCTTCTGGCTGTTCGATGCGAAAGCAGAAGGCTCGCAGACCTTCCGCTGCGAAAACCATAGGTATTGGTCGGATTCTGATTACGACTATGTGGAAACCACCAAATACAGCTGCTATCGCAGGGGTTCCACACGCTTTGCCAGGATTCCCGCCGATGGTTCCAAGCGCATGCCCGACGACATGATGGACTCCATCGAGCCCTTCGACTTCTCCAAGTTGAAGCCCTTTTCCATGGGATACCTGCCCGGCTTCCTGGCCGAACGCTATGACGCCGACGTGAAATACTGCGCCCCGCGTGCGCAATTGCGCGCCCTCAATACCCTGGGGTCCCGCTTGGAATCCACGGTTACCGGCTACGACACCGTTCTGCCCGACAATCGTGTCGACGGCGATGTGTCCTATACCAACGTGTCTTACGCGCTTTTCCCCGTATGGATGCTCCATACCAAATGGAGCGGCGGGGACTACCTGTTCGCCATGAACGGCCAGACCGGCCGTATGGTGGGTGATTTACCCTGCGACAATAAGAAGATGGCCCTGACCGGCTTGTTGACTTTCCTGGGTACTGCAGTGCTCGGCGTGCTGCTCACCTTCCTGATCGTATAAGCGGCTGACGCAAGAGGAGGAAACTGATATGAGCAAAGTATCGTTCAAGCCGCGTGCTCTCAAGGCGTCGGCCCTGGCGACGGCATCCCTGCTGCTCGCCTTCATGATGGCCGTGCCGGTTGCCTTTGCTGCGCCGGAGGCTGCTTTTGCGGATGAGGCTGATCCCACCGCGCAAGCGGATCCCGTTCTCAACGCCGGCGACTATGCGCCCTTCGTCATCGATGAGGTCGGGCTGCTGGCAGAGGGCTATTATCAGGACTTCGAGGCAAGATGCGAAACCATGTCCCAGAACACGGGTGTGGGTGTGTATCTGGCACTGGTGGATAGCATCGGAGATGAAGAAGTGCGGGATTACGCTATCGACTACTACCAGTCGAATGACCTTGGCATGGGCGACCAGAGGGACGGCATCTTGTTCTTGATTTCCGTGAATTCTCGCAAATACGTTACCGTCACCTATGGTGCGGGCCGTGATGTCTTCACCGACTATCGTATCGATCAGATGGAAGAGGAAATCGTCAGCGATTTGAGGGAAGACCGTTTCGTCAAAGGCTGCGATGACTATGTGACCCTTGCCGAGGAAACCGTCGATTACTATCTTGCCAACGGCGAGGGGATGTCCCGCGATAACGACCCCGTGGCTCAGAAGCAGGATCGCGGCATAGGTTTTGCCATCAGTGCCGTTGCTGCAGTAGCGATTGCGGGTGGTGTTTGCTTTGGTCTCCGAAAGCAGTTGAAGACCGTCGAGGTTGCCTGCAGCGCATCGAATTACGAGCTCCCCGAAGCATTCGATCTGACTGATAGCAACGACAAGTTCGAAGGCGTCTTCATCAGCAAGACCCCCAAGCCGAAGAGTGACAGCGACAGTGGCGGTGGCGGCGGCTTCGGCGGCTCGAGCGGCGGAAACTTCTAGTTGCTGAGAGTCGATTTGTTCCGATCTGCAATTAACTAGCTTTTAAAGCAGAAAATCCCCCGGTTCCCATTCGGAGCCGGGGGATTGTTTTTGCAGCGGACGGTATTGCTCTTGATGTGCATCGGGTGAAATCCGTGTGAGTAGAATGTATTGTCGGAAAGAAGGGTTGCTCTGGTGTTCCAGCTGGATTGACCCTCTATTTGCGATGGGCTTCAAGAGATAGGGGATGTATTTTGATGGATGCTAAGGTCTTGAAATGTCCAGCCTGTTGCGCTCCGCTTTCGATCGATAACGCGACGGGAGGTGCGGTGTGCGAGTTCTGCGGCACGAGCTTTTCAAGAGAAGAATTATTTGAGGCTTCGGTAGTTTGTGTGACAAGGGGCTAGCCTAGGCAGCAACGCTCTTCGCTCCCTTCACGCCCTTCTTCCTCGCCTTCACCGGGCGACCCGGGAGCTGGGGCTGGCAGTCGCCGC
>Ga0129308_1002592_pt1 | contig 14852 bp, 18 predicted proteins | sample L827metagenome_FD_94440 | JGI IMG/M metagenome (GOLD analysis project Ga0129308, IMG submission 94440) | Ring-tailed lemur group fecal microbial communities from Wisconsin, USA - L827 metagenome | ecosystem: Host-associated > Mammals > Digestive system > Large intestine > Fecal | place: USA...
GGTACGGATGATCTTCGGCAGCATAAATGCCTGTCCATTTGAACTGCTCAAAAGATGTAACTTTTTCGTGTACAACTACTCATGCCCCTTGACAGGATGAGCAATTCAGGATATACTATGAGTAGTTGGATTGCTCAGTCATTATTATACGCACTTCAAGTGCCTTTGTCAATAGACTTGCGCAATTTGATGTCGCAAACTTTTTGTGAACAGGAGTGATTACCAAAATGACGTTTGGAGAGAAATTCAAGGCTGAAAGGGAGAAGCGGAAGCTGACCCAGCAGGAAGTAGCCGATGCACTGGGGATCAACAGACGTATGATTACCCGGTATGAGAACGGCATTTCCTTTCCTCGCACCAAGGACGCTTACAGAAAAATCGCGGAATACTTCAAGGTGGATGTGAACTATCTGCTGACCGAGGACGAAGAGTTTGTGGTTCAGGCATCCGAGCAGTACGGCTCCCGTGGCATGAAACAGGCGAAGGACCTGATCGAAGGGATGTCCGGCTTGTTTGCGGGCGGTACGCTGTCCGAGCAGGATAAGGATGCGGTGATGAAGGCGTTGCAGGACATATATTGGGAATCCAAAGCCCGGAATGTTGAGAAATACACGCCGAAGAAATACAAGAAGACCGAGACGGACGCAGAGGAATAACTGTCTGCGTCTCGGTTTCCTGACGGATTTACTTTGACTGTTTTCAACATGAAAGGGGTGAAGGTCCCGTGATAATTCGCTCCGAGGAAATATACAAAAAGGCGAACAGTATTGTCAAAAGCTGCGGAACAAGAGATACTTTGAAGATTGCCCGTGAGCTGGGCATCCACCTCCACTTCCTTGACAATCTGAACGATCTGCTCGGAATGTACACCTACCGCCATAAAGAGCGGCATATTCTCCTGAACTCCAACATGGAGTATCTGGTCATGCAAATGGTCTGTGGTCACGAGATCGGGCATGATACCTTTCACCGTGATCTTGCCAAAGGAAACGAGCCGCTTCCGGAGTTTGTGCTGTTTGATATGCGCACAAAGCACGAATATGAGGCGAATGCGTTTGCCTCCCACCTGATCATTGACGATGATGAGCTGATTGACCTGATGAAACAGGGCTACGATGTGGTTCAGCTTTCTGCTGTAATGGGGACAAACATCAACCTGATGCTGATCAAGCTCAACGAGCTGAACCGCATGGGCTGGCAGCTCAACTTGCCGTATGTACCGCACTCTGACTTTCTGAAAAATGTCAGACCGGAGGGATGAATGCTATGAAGAAAACCTATATTCTGAATACAAAGGACTATTTTCTTGAGCCGTTTTACCGCGATCCCATTGCAGGAGATACGCTCCTTGCCGCACCCAAAAGCGGGGATGGTGCAAAACTGCTGATCAAGTATGAAGACCCAGGCATTGCCTGTAACGAGTTTATCTGTTCCCGTATATCGGAGCTGCTGCGCATTCCCAATCCTACGGCGTATCTCATGCGGATTTCCAAGCAGGATTTGAGCTTCTTTCAGAAAAGCTCTTTTTCAAATACCATCTATGCCGTTGGCATTGAGTACATCGAAGGGCTTCACGACTTTGATCCGAAAAAACTCGATGATACAAGATTGCAGCGGCTTGAATATGCAGAGCAGTTCGCTTTGAGCGTTCTGTTCCGTCAGGCAGATATTTTGAAGCTGGCAATGACGCCGAGCGGCTGCATAATCGGTCAGGACTTTTCTTCCTGCTTTGATATGGACAAATATGTTCTTGCCGGATTCGATATATCACAGTCCAATCGGGAAGCTCTCTTTGCCAATGCACTTGCCATGTTCCGGGAACACAGTTTTTCCATGTGTGCGAAGGAACAAGCAAAGAAACTGGCGTTCAGCCTTGGCATCCGGGATGTCCGGAAGGTCTATCCCGCTTATCATGATGCCATGAGACGATTCCTTGCCCTATCGGACAAGCATATCCTCCCTTTGACGGAGGCATTGAATGAGTTTTATCCCGCAGAGGTCTCCAACCACTACAAGGCTTGCTTTGAGGTCCTGAGAGAACGGATTCCGGCGTATATCGAGGAAGCTGAGGTTTACCGCCCACTGGATGAAGTAAAGGCTGCGGTCTCGGATGACTACTGGAAGCAGTACGAGACATTTATTGAGAATGTCCGCTCGGAGTTCGGAAACCGTGGAGTTGGCGAGGCACGAAAGCTGATCCGCGAAACGCTGGAACAGTACCGTCCGCCGCAGATACCTCTTACGGATTTGGAAGGAGTGCTTCTCGCCATGCAGCAAGCCTTCCTGACAGCAAAACGGGAAGCGCGGGAGAAGTTCACGCCGAAGAAGTATAAGGCGCAGAACAAGCCGCTTGAATAAAGAGTATTTCTGAGGCTTTCAGCACATTTCTGTCTGTTAAGTAGATTATATGGGAACCGCCATGTCGAAACCTACACAATTCTGCAAAGGTATCGGACAAACAGGCATGAATGCAGATTGAGTCTTGAAAGGACAATATCAGGATGCACAACAACGACTATAAAGAAGCCCTACTCTATGCCGCTTCCATCTTTAACGAACGCATGGGAACGGAGTTCAGCGAGGATAACCTTGTGCTGTGCTGCTTCCAGACGGAAAATCAGCAGGAAACTTTTGAGCGGTTCTGCCAGCAGTATTTCCCTGACCGGCTGGAAGACCGCTATACAGAGGACGGCTATTTTGACTTTCACGCCTCTGCCTTCGTCGGCAAAGAGGACGGTGTGGACGGAATCCTGCTGCGGACAGACATTGCGCGTCACCCGGCAGAGTTGAAGCACATTCTTCTGCATGAGCTGGCGCATATCTTCTGCACCCGCAACGAGTTTGACGGGAATAACTTCTATGAGCGATACTGCATGGACGATACCATCAGCCGCGAAGAGGACGGAACCATTAACGCCGGATATGCGGTCTGGCGGGAACTCGCTGCGGAGCTGATTGCATTCGAGCTGGATGACAACTGCAATGTGATTCCGCTGTGGCACAAGGAAGACATCCTCAACTATTACGAAGGAGAACTCCTTACCGGCAACGGGAAAATGGGCGTCAGCATGATTCTCTGCGAGGCAATGACCAGTGCCGAGGGCGAAGCGTCTACAACGTGGAATGCTGCCAAAAACGAGTTTGCACGGTTCAAGCCTTTTGATGATCCGATGTACCGGGATTTGCTGGAACTGGTTTTCACCCACATCAGAGAACATTTTATTGTGATTGACCGCGATTTTATTTATGAGATTGGAGTTTTGTATCTGAGCATCGCCGCACAAGCGATGATTGCTTCCTTAAAGAACAGATTTCAGGAAGAATAGGGAAAACCGATATAGAGAAAGGACGGACAACGATATGAAATACAAGCTGTTTCGCTCCCCCGGTGATCTGGACAAGGCGGTCCGGAAACACGAACTGGTTGCCGTGGAGACCGGCAAGAGCATTGATGATGTGGCGGACGCACTTATCCGTGCCGTTCGGGATGATCTTGCGGAAATGCCGGAATATGCGCACTGTGAAACCGCCGCCTATGCACCGGAGCCGGTCAAGCCGTTTCGCCGGGTGCGGCGTTACCGGTATGAGATGATGGGCATTGTCTACCCGAAGTACGCCGAGGAGAACATCCTGATCGACTACGGAATTATCGAGGAAGAAGACGCATGAGTAAGGAGCAGTATATTGAGTTTCCGGAGGAATACACACGACGGGAGCTGAACGCACAGTATCGGGAAATCCCGTTAAAAGACACGACCTCGCGCCTTCTGCGCAAGTATTTCAATGCGATGGCGAACCTTTACGGCATCATCCCTCTGCACAAGGCGAAGGAGATCATCTTCTCCCTCAGCCCGAAGCTGGTAACGGAGGATGAATTTCTCGCCTTTACGGAAATTGCCCGTCATGAGTGCGAAGGCTATTACATTTTGGGCGGGGATGAGCTATACACGGACGTCAGGCACACAAAGCCCCTTGACCGTGAGATCATTGATGTCACACTGATTGGGGAGTCTATCGACCTTTTCATGGAGACGAAGCGAAACCAGCAGGGCAAGCCCTATTATGTGCCGGACAAGAAGCATCTGCTGGAATACGATGATCCCTTCTACTGCGAGGACACGCCGGAAAAGCGCAAGCTGCGGATATTCCTGAAAGAACGCTGTAACCTGAGCGACGAGCGCGAGACTGCGGTTTTTGAAGAACTTCTGTACGGTGTCCGTTCGGTTGCGGTTCAAACAACCGATGTTCTCAACCATTTAGCGAAGCTGGGTGTTCGCTTCAAATCCCAACGGGATGTAGACAGATTCACAGCACTGTACAGTGCATTTCATAATACAACTCGAATGCCCTGCAACCGGGGCTATACCCCGGATGAACTGTTTCAAATGACGCCACCGGAGGAACGCTTCAAGTCACTCTCTCTGGGTCCGAACATCCGAAAATCCCTCCAAACCGGCGAAATGGACATTGAAGACTTCCGCAAGCAGATCCTCACAATGGAAATGCCGAGCGAGGCAATACGCTTTGACCTTCTGAAACAGCTTGCTGACATCAAGCCTTCTGCTCCCCAGCCGGAGAAACAGAAGAAGGTCGGACGCAACGATTCCTGCCCGTGCGGCAGTGGAAAGAAATACAAGAGGTGCTGCGGAAAATGACGATCCCATTAAAACAGGTCATTCAGGCGATTGAAGAAGCGAATGAAGTATTTACGAGCTTCTGGGACACAAAGACCGGCAAAACCGTCTATCTCGCCGATCCCTTGATGACCGATATGACGGAGGAAGACGAAGCCCTTGCCGCTGAAATGGAAGATACGCCGGATCGGTTTCTGCGTTTTCCGACCCAATACGAGATTCACCAGTACCGCATCATGGAGGATTTCATTGACCAGCTCTCTCCCGGAAAGGCGCAGGAGGAACTTGCTTACGCCATCCGGGGAAAAGGCGCGTTCCGCCGATTCAAACAGTCCGTGCGCTATCACGGGCTGGAACAGCGTTGGTATGATTATCTGGCGGAGGCATACCGAGAGCTTGCAATCCGCTGGTGCGCAGAGGAAGGCTTGGAGTACACGGAATGAACGCGACTAAACAAAAGGCATTGCTGCGGAGCAGCGGTGATCTGATTGCCGCTGTTGAAGAATACGGCTTTCTGCCCTTCTTTCGGAACGAGATTCCTGGCTTCTCCGTGGAAGAGCTTTGTTCGCCGGAATTATGGTTTGCGGATGATGTGGACGGTCCGTGGGAGTGGAAAGGTCCGGCTGCGCGGAGCGGCAAATGTCTTTACGGCAAACTTTTCAACAAGAAAGCGGGCTTTGTGAGCCGTGAATGGATACCGGACTTCGCAAACTTCCGGCGCGACGGCTATGACTTTGATGCCCGGTGGGATGACGGCTTGGCGTCCTACAAGGACAAGGAACTTTATGAAGCCATAGCCGGTGAAGGCAGGATGCTTTCCAAACGGCTGAAAGAGGCTCTGAATTACCGCAAGGGCGGCAACATCGGTTTTGAGACGTGCATCACGAGGCTGCAAATGCAGAGCTATGTCTGCATTGCGGATTTCATCTATATGCAGGACAGATACGGAAGACCTTATGGCTGGGGTGTCGCGGAGTATGCAACCCCGGAAGAGCTTTTCGGATACGACTTTATCACATCCGCCTATCAGCGAGACCCGCAGGAATCCAAGGAGAGCATGATGCAACATCTTTCCTCCATCCTGCCGGGTGCGTCCGCACAGCAGCATACGAAGATATTGAAAGGGTAAAACACAATGAGCAAGAAACTTGTAGCATATTTTTCCGCGTCCGGCGTGACCGCGAAGGTAGCTGAGACGCTGGCAGAGGCAATCGGCGCGGACATCTTTGAGATTGAGCCGAAGGTGCCTTACACGGAAGCTGATCTGAACTGGATGGACAAGAAAGCCCGCAGCACGATTGAGATGAACGATCCTGCCTCCCGTCCTGAGATTGCCGTGAAGCGGGACAACATGAAGGATTACGACACAATCTTTGTCGGCTTCCCGATCTGGTGGTATGTTGCGCCAACGATTATCAATACATTCCTTGAGAGCTATAATCTGACCGGCAAGACGATCATCCCGTTTGCAACCTCCGGTGGAAGCGACCTTGGCAAGACAAACGAACGCCTTGCGCCGAGCTGCAAAGGCGCAATGCTGCTGGACGGCAAGGTCTTCAAGAGCAACGTCGGACATCGGCAGCTTGCGGCGTGGGTTGAAGGACTTGGACTTTAAGAAGTATATAAATCGGAAGTTGACAACCAAAAGGAGATGATGATTGCATGAGAATCCTATATGAACTATCGTGGCTATGGGAAACGCTGGGCATTGCACTTGCTGCTGCGGCTGTCTGCGTGGCTTGTGCCGCTCTGATCTGCAAAGCAGCGAAGAAGAAACTCAGCAAAAAGGTGTTGGCAGTCATCGGTGCTGCGGCATTTGTAGGCGCGATTCTGGCGGTCATTCTGATCGCCCGGACACCGATGCCGCTTTGATAGGATGGAGGCTTGAATAATGCCGCTTCAAATTGTCAGAAATGACATCACAAAAATGAAGGTTGACGCTATCGTCAACGCTGCCAATGAGTCGCTGCTGGGTGGCGGCGGTGTGGACGGCTGCATTCATCGTGCTGCAGGACCGGAGCTGCTGGTAGAATGCGAAACGCTCCACGGCTGTGAAACCGGGAACGCAAAAATTACAAAGGGCTATGAGCTGCCATGCAAATACGTCATTCACGCAGTCGGTCCACGCTGGTACGATGGACAGCATGGGGAACGTGAACTGTTGATCTCCTGCTATCGGACTTCGCTCATGCTGGCGAAGGAATACGGCTGCGAATCGGTTGCGTTCCCGCTGATTTCCTCCGGCATTTTCGGCTATCCGAAGGATCAGGCTCTCAAGGTTGCGATTGACACCATCAGCAGCTTCCTTCTTGAAAACGAAATGACGGTGTACATCGTCATTTTTGACCGCAAAGCCTTTCAGATCAGCGGTAAGCTGTTTGCTGATATTGCAGCGTACATAGATGACCGCTATGTGGACGAGCATACCGATAGTCGTTCCGAGCGTCTGCGCAGGATGAGCGCCTTCCGGATGGAAGAGCCGATGCCTTGCGAGTCATCCGTTTGTGAAGAGGCAATCGAACAGCTCATCCCTCCTGTCTCTGCAACAGTTGTTCCCAAAAAGGCGGCAACCCTTGATGATGCGCTGGGACAGATCGACGAGAGCTTTTCGGAGATGCTGCTGCGGAAGATTGACGAGTGCGGCATGACGGATGCGCAGTGCTATAAGAAGGCAAATATTGACCGGAAGCTCTTCTCGAAGATCCGCTCGGACAAGTCCTACAAGCCTTCCAAGCCCACGGTCATTGCCTTTGCCATTGCCCTTGAGCTGCCGCTTGTGGAAATGAAGGATATGCTTATGAAGGCGGGTTTTGCGCTTTCCCATTCCAACAAGTTTGACATCATCGTGGAATATTTCGTGGAGCATGGGAACTATAACGTATTTGAGATCAACGAGGCTCTGTTCGCCTTTGACCAGAGCCTCATAGGTGCCTAACCTGACTATGAGGAGGATTAGAAGATGAAGCAACGTACCTTTATCGCAATCGACCTAAAATCCTTCTACGCCTCCGTGGAGTGTCGGGAGCGCGGCTTAGATCCTCTGGACACAAACCTTGTTGTCGCAGACGAAAGCCGGACAGACAAGACTATCTGCCTTGCCGTCACTCCCTCCCTCAAAAGCTACGGCATCTCCGGGCGTGGGCGTCTGTTTGAAGTCAAGCAGCGCGTGAAGGAAGCAAATGCCGGACGGAAGCACGATGCACCGGGGCGCAGATTGGAAGGATCATCACACTTCTTCTCGGAGCTGCAAGCAAACCCGTCTCTGGCGATTGACTTTATCATCGCGCCGCCCCGGATGGCGTATTACATGGAGTACAGCACCCGCATCTATCAGGTTTATCTCAAGTACATCGCGCCGGAGGACATCGTGGTCTACTCCATCGACGAAGTTTTCATGGACGTGACGGACTACCTGAATACCTACAAGCTCTCCGCACATGATCTCGCCATGAAGATCATCCTCGATGTGCTTGAAACAACCGGCATCACAGCAACTGCTGGGATCGGCACAAATCTTTTTCTCTGCAAAGTGGCAATGGACATTGTGGCGAAACACATCCCCGCCGACAAGAACGGCGTCCGCATTGCAGAGCTGGATGAGATGAAGTTCCGGCGTGAGCTTTGGGCGCACCAGCCTCTCACGGATTTCTGGCGCGTGGGTCGAGGGATTTCAAAAAAACTTGAGCAGAACGGGATGTTCACAATGGGCGATGTTGCCCTTTGTTCAGAGCGGAACGAGGACTTGCTTTACAAGCTGTTTGGGAAGAATGCGGAATTGCTCATCGATCATGCGTGGGGCTGGGAGCCTACGACCATTGAAGCGATCAAGGCATACCGTCCCAGCTCCAACAGCCTGAGTTCCGGACAGGTTTTGCACTGCCCCTATGAGACGGATAAGGCAAAGCTCGTTATCCGCGAGATGACGGACTTGCTCGTGCTTGACTTGGTGGACAAAGGGCTTGTCACTGACCAGATGGTTCTCACAGTAGGCTACGACATCGAGAACCTGACTGACCCAGCGCGGCGGGCAAAATATCACGGCGCGGTCGAGACAGACCACTACGGAAGGCAGATTCCCAAACAGGCGCACGGCTCTATCAATCTCGACGGTCACACATCATCTACGCGCAAAATAATGTGTGCTGTGTCAGAGCTGTTTGATCGAATTGTGGACAAGAATCTGCTTGTCCGCCGTATGTATGTTGTTGCAAATCATGTCCTGCCGGAAGCGGACGCGCCGAAGAAAAATGACGGTGCTATCCAGCTTGACCTCTTCACCGACTATGCCGCCGAAGAGGAAAAACAGAAAGCCGAGGACGCCGCTTTGGAGCGTGAGCGAAAAATACAAGCCGCCACGCTTGCGATCAAAAAGAAGTACGGCAAGAACGCCATTCTCAAGGCGATGAATCTTGAGGAGGGCGCAACCGCCAAAGATCGCAATGCTCAGATTGGAGGGCATAAGGCGTGAAGATAGCAACATGGAATGTGGAACGTCTCAGGCGTAAAAAACTACTCAACGAGATGCTATATTCGATTGATGCGATCAACGCTGATGTTCTTGTCCTGACAGAGACAGATCGGCGGCTTCATCCAAAGTACCGGTTTTGTTATGAAACGCCGAGAATGGCAATCCGCAGCCCAGACATCTATGCCGCGACTGAAAACCGCGTCTCTATCTACACGAATTATCCCTGCGTCCGTCAGCATTCGACCTACGATGAGAACACAGCACTTTGTGTGGAGCTGGAAACAGAGCGCGGCAATCTGATCGTGTATGGCACGATCATAGGGATATACGGAAATCGCCACCAAACATTCCTGCCGGACTTAGTGAAGCAGATGGATGATCTTCGCCGCCTCTCGAATCTTGCCGCTGCCATCTGTTTTTGCGGTGACTTTAATTGCAGTTTTGCGGACAACTATTATTTCACTGCTGCTGGGAGGACGGCAATTCTGAATGGATTGAAGGACTGTGACCTCTCCCTTCTCACAAAAAATCAGCCGGAGTGTATTGACCATATTGCGCTGACGAAGTGCTTTGTTGGAAACGATGATATTCAAATTGAAGAATGGAATCAAGCAAAAACGCTGTCCGACCATAAAGGCATAGCAGTATCATTTTGACGGAGCGAGGGAGGTGTAATCAGTGAGCGCAAAGTATGAAGATATAATCAATCTGCCACATCACGTCTCGAAGACGCGACCGCAGATGCCGATGTCAGACCGAGCGGCGCAGTTCGCTCCATTCGCCGCTCTCACGGGCTACGACTCCGCTATCAAAGAAACCGGGCGTCTGACCGACAATAGGATTGAACTTGACGAGGAAGCTCTAACTGCTTTGAGCATGAAATTGCAGTTCCTCATGGATGCCATCGATGAAGAACCGGAAGTTGAGATAACCTACTTCAAGCCTGACGAGCGGAAAGCCGGAGGCTCATACCTGAAAATAACCGGGATAGTAAAAAAGCTGGATGAGTACGAACGAGTCTTGGTGCTGATCAGTGGACAAAAAATTAAGCTGGATGATATTATGGACGTGTCGGGAGATGTTTTCTCTTGCCTTCTCTGAAAAAAAGTTGATATGGTACACACAAAAGGCTCAATACCGTTTTTTCGGTGTTGAGCCTTTTGAAATAAAGCTGTTACGGAGGTTTCGCCATGAAGGTTGTATCTTGGAACTTGAATGGGCTATTGGCAAGTCTTAAAAACAAGGCGATTACACCCATAGCCGAACAAAAGGCAGATGTGATTTGCTTTCAAGAGATTAGGACACAGGAAGAGCCGATTATCCTTGAGGGCTATTTTCACTATTGGAATCACGGGATGCGCGATGGATATTCTGGGACCGCTATTCTTTTGCAGTCAGAGCCTATTCACATTTTCAACGGTTTTCTGAATAACTTCGATGACGCCGAGGGGCGCATTATTACTGCTGAGTTTGAGGACATCTATGTGGTGAATACCTATGTGCCGAACTCCCAGCAAAATCTGAAACGGCAAGCCTATCGCATGAAATGGGACTGTGCCTTCCGGGAACATATTCAGGAGCTAATGGAAGACAAGCCTGTCGTCATCTGCGGTGACTTCAATGTGACGAGATCAGAATTGGACATTTATGAAGAAAACATGAGACAATACTGGGCGGAGCAAGGATACGCTTCTGACGAACGTTCTAACCTTGAAACCCTTTTAGAGTTGGGACTACATGATGTTTTCCGCGAACTATATCCAAATGAACGAAGCTACACATGGTGGAGCAACCGGCTGAATAAACGTTTGGAAGATCGAGGCTGGCGTCTTGATTATTTCCTTTTGTCAGAAGAACTGATGAGCGGTGTTCAATCCATCAATCACTTGAATGGGATTATGGGATCAGATCATTGCCCTATCGCATTGGAGGTGGAGTTATGAGCATTGATATGCCTGATGAGCTTTTGGCTCAGATGTGGGATAATATGAATTGGTCTGCCTCCGAAGAGAAACTGGCGTTACTGCAAGAGAGGCTGACGATTGCTGCATATCGAAAAAACGACAAGGAAATTGAAGACTTGCAAAAGCGAATCGTAAGGGATATAGATATTAAATGCCTTGCAGTTCGTCATGTCGTGAACTCAACGGCAAGTCCCGGAGTCGATAAGATAAAATGGCGATCCTCCGCTGAAAAAATGAGAGCCGCAATTTCTCTGACATCCAAAGATTATCACGCATCACCGATGAGGCAAATTCTTATAACCGCAAAAAACACAGGGAAGGAACGCCGACCGCGCATACCAACATACTATGATCGAGCGATGAATGTTCTATATGGCTACTCCCTTATTCCCGTCACAGAGGCTATGGCTGAGAGGAAATCTTTCGCCTTCCGTCCGGGCAGATCAACGCAGGATGCACACGCTTATGTGCTTGAAGCGCTTAAAGGGCATGACGCGCCGGACTTTGTAGTCTGCGGAGATATAAAAGCCTACTATTCTCACATTCAGCATTCATGGCTTCTCAAAAATGTCCCAATGGACAAGCGAGTTCTTTCCGAGTTTCTGAACGCTGGAATCGTATTTGCCGGAGAGTTGTTCCCAGCGCAGGACGAGGGTATCTCCGAAGGGTCAAACATCTCACCCTACCTTGGGAACTTTGTGCTGGATGGATTGCAGAAATATATCTTCGAGGGACTTCATGGAACAACAGCGCCGGAGGATTATGCAAACGGAAATTTGATACGGTTTGCGGACGATATTTTGGTGACGGTGAGATCGACTGAGGATGCGCAGACTGTTGTTGAACTTCTGAGAGCTTTTCTTGATGAACGTGGACTGACTCTTTCGGAAAAGAAAACAAAAATCTGCAAGGTCACAGAAGGCTTCACATTCCTCTCTCGCTCGTATATCAGGAAGAACGGATTGGTATATTCCAAACCGTCAGATAAGGCGGTGGAACGCTTCATAGAAGACCTGAAAACAACGATCCTGTCAAGTAAGAAATCTCAGCGCGATCTTATCCTTTTGCTCAACCGAAAACTCAAGGGGTGGGCTGGCTATCACCGCTACACCGATGCAAAAGACGCATTTCGCAGGGTGGATTCTGCTGTTCAGGCAGCTCTCCTTGAGGCAGCAATCAGTAAACATCCACGAATGGCTCTTGCAAAGGTAAAGGCGAAATACTGGTACAAGGAAGCAGACGGGCGGCACTGCTACGCTTTACCTGATGACAAAAGCATCCGTGTAATCAGACTGGCTGATACTCTACTTCTCACGCATAACAGGATAAAGACGAATGCCAACCCTTATGTGGATCGTGACTACACCGAAAGTAGGACGCATGAACGTGAAATTCAGAATGTAACGGGGACATATCGAGCAATCTGGGAACGTCAAAACGGCAACTGCTATTACTGCGGCAGACCTATTCTTGTCGATCAACCTCGCACCACTGTTCAGATAAACCTTCATCGACCGCCTTCTGTTCGTAACTCGGCATACGTCCATAAGATGTGCGTTGCAAATGAGTTCGAGGTTGTGAGGACGATGGAAGATATTTCTGTTTTGCGTCCCTATGATGTTTACTCAATTCTCGAAGGAATTGCAACCGGTCAACGGCTAAAACGAGGCAAGAAAGAACTTTGCCCGGACTGGAAGCACATCAACCTCAAAGAATATTTTTCAAAAGCGACGACTGCTTCTATCACTCTGAGTTTTGAAACGATTGAAGAAATAGAAGGGCGTTCACTCCCTGCCTCAGCACGAAAGAACAAGGATTGGTGGTATCCAAGAAGTAATTGCAATCAGATTGCGGAGGCATGGATTACTGAGGGATATTATATGCACGCTCTCGATCTCAAAAAAGAAAAGGTTACTCTACGCCGGAAGGAAGACGGAGTATCGAAACTGATAATTCCAAAAGTCCTGACCAGCAGCAGATTACCGGACAATGCTGTCTATGAGTTGGAAACACACATGGAGTACATTATCAACAAATACGGTCTGACAAAAAAAGAATAATGAGGATGTCGCTTGCCATGCGACCAAACGAAGTGAATACCGAAGTACAATATGACTGCAAGGTGAGACACCGAGCAGTCATATTTTTATATACGGAGGTACTGAGCATGAGAAAGAACATGACGGAGATCGTATTCATCCTTGATCGCAGCGGCTCTATGAGCGGACTGGAAGCAGACACCATCGGAGGCTTCAACTCCATGATTGAAAAGCAGAAAAAAGAGAATGGCGAGGCATTGATCTCTACCATTCTTTTTGACAACGTGAGCGAGGTTATCCATGACCGTGTGTCGGTTCAGAAGGTCGAGCCGATGACCGACAGGGACTATTCCGTTCGTGGCTGCACCGCCCTTCTGGATGCTATCGGCGGAGCGATTCGTCACATTGGGAATGTCCACAAGTACGCAAGAAATGAAGATGTCCCTGAACATACGCTGTTCGTCATCACAACGGACGGCATGGAGAATGCAAGCCGCCGTTATGACAGCGAGACAGTCAAGAAAATGATCGAGCGGCAGAAGGAAAAGTACGGCTGGGAGTTTCTGTTCCTCGGCGCAAATATCGACGCAGTTGAAACGGCAAAGCATTTCGGCATTGGAGCAGACCGAGCGGTCAACTATCACTCTGACCACAAGGGAACGCAGCTCAATTATGAGATTCTGAGCGAAGCGGTTTCCGCTGTCCGTTGCAGCGTACCTCTGGGTACGAATTGGAAAAAGCGTATCGACGAGGACTACGAGTCCAGAAAGGACGGGAGAAAGTAATGAGAACAATCACCGTAAAAGGGACAGGCAACGTCTCCGCAAGACCGGATTTTATTGTCCTTTCTTTGAACATCGAAGCCATTTCCGAAACCTATGATCGAGCGATGACGGAGGCTTCCGAGAGAATCAAAAAATTGCAGGATGCCGCAGTCCTTGTCGGCTATGAAAAAAGCGACTTGAAGACCACGAGCTTTAATGTCCAGACGAGATATGAGAACGTCAAGGATCGGCAAGGAAATTACAAGCGGGAGTTTGCGGGATACGCTTGCAGCTATCATCTGAAACTTGCCTTCGACTTTGACAGCAAACAGCTTGCAAAGGTCATTTCTGCGATTGCGAATTGCGGAGCGCAGCCGGAAATCAGCATTGCATTCACCGTAAAAAATCCTGAAAGGATCAGCGAAGAACTGCTGATCAACGCGACAGAGAATGCCAAAACGAAGGCAGAGATTCTTTGCAAGGCGTCGGGCAGTGCGCTCGGGCAGCTACTCAATATCGACTATAACTGGGGTGAACTCAATGTATTTTCCAGAACAAGCTACGATGTTGAAGATTGCATCCAGCCACTTATGGCAATGAGCAAATGCGCCGCGCCTGAGATTGAGCCAGATGATATTGACGTATCGGACACCGTGGCTTTCACATGGGAATTAGCTTAACTGTCTTCGGATAAAAAATTCAATTATTTTATCTGCGGTACCTGCGTTTTGACCAAAAAATGTCCGTTGTAAAGTGAAGGGACATTTCACGGAGGAATCTTCGGGGAATACGATTTGGGGAGAATAGCAAGCAAATCCGGTGAGTACCCACCGGAGAAAAATCAGTTAAGGAGACCCTGACCTTAACATCAGATTTTTGCTTGTTGGGATAGTCCCAAACCCTTCTAATCTTTACGACGGAGGGCGCAGCATGGTACGAAGAACACGAGACATTCAGAAGAAGATTTGGCTGACACCACAGGA
>Ga0129308_1002595_pt1 | contig 14845 bp, 16 predicted proteins | sample L827metagenome_FD_94440 | JGI IMG/M metagenome (GOLD analysis project Ga0129308, IMG submission 94440) | Ring-tailed lemur group fecal microbial communities from Wisconsin, USA - L827 metagenome | ecosystem: Host-associated > Mammals > Digestive system > Large intestine > Fecal | place: USA...
TAATTTTAGTTAAACATTCTGGCTCTGCTCCGCCGCCAGTGATAAACATAACTTTATTTTTTTTCTCTGTTGGTGTGACTACGAGTGGTCCGCCAAATCCACCAGTTCCTCTCTCAATGCGAATTGATCTATATTCTGCCATTTTTAACTCCTCCTTAAATTACCGTAAAATCCTATTTCTTAAGCCTGTGCTGTTCCAAAAGTACGTTTTAATTTTACACCCTGCTGTTTTTCTACCATTCTTGTCGTGAAATCTGTTGCCCATCCAGAAATAAAGTTTGCAACGATACCAACTAAGAGATAGCGAACTGCAAGTGGTGTTGTATCTAATCCAAGTGTTGTGATTCCATTTGCTATTCCAAGCCAGATAAATAACTCAGAGGCATTGATATGTGGGAAAATACCATTATTTGTATGGCAGTGATATGTTACTGATGCATAAAAACTAGGTTTATAAAACTCTGGCATAAATTTTCCCATAGAAAGTGCCATTGGGTTACCTAACATAAATGCGCTTACAAAAGGTAATAGCATATATCTTAAGATTGGATTGCTTGTACAAAAACGTGCTAATTTTGCTACTGCTTACTCTCCCGCTAAAGCCATAATAGCGTTCATTAATACTAAGAGCATCAAAATGGTAGGAATAATTCCTGTCACCCAGCTCATAAACTGCTCTCCACCGAGTGTAAATAAATTCATAAAGCCTGCGGCTAATTTAACGATAAAATCCATAATGTTCCACCTTTCTTTTAACTTCTTACTGCTTTTTTATTTGTTAATATGTTTTTTATAGAACCCTCGACTCTCTGAAATGGAGATGGCGGATCGATAATTTCCTCACCAGACATAAACTTACAATAGGTAAGAGATGCGTCGCGCACTGCTTTTCTTAAATTTTTATGAGATTTTGGAACCTCTTCTCCTGTCAAACTTCCGACATATTTTCCCTCAAATCCATCCATCACCTTTACACGTGCCAGGCAAGTCACACCTTCTAGCTTTCGAGCTTGTCTGATTATTCCATTATCATCAATTAAAAACATCGCAATCGCTCCCGCATGAAATCCTCCTGCTTGTCGACCACATGCCACCTTACCTTGCTTTCTTAATTTAATAAACTCTTTTGAGAAATGGCGCATCTGCAAGGCACTTAATACTGCCTGCAAGAAAAACGCTGCCATAATAACCAATCCCACCTTAAACATCTTCATTCCTCCGTCCTGTTTTCTTTATTTTTCCTTATATTCTCTGCGTACCGTCCTACTGTTTGCCCTACGTCACAAAAAATATATTATATTACTTAACCAAGATTCTCAGTAAATCATGATAAGAATTTACTTTTGTCATTTTCTCTAGCAATTCCTTATCCTGTGTAATATTAATTATCTCATCGTACATACGAATCAATAATCGATCATCGTCACTAATCTGCTCTGGAAGTCCTAGTAAGAAAATAACTTGGATATCGCGATTACTATCATACTTTATCGGCTTTTTCGATACTCCAATCGCCAACAAAATCTTATCGCTCGCAAACTGTACCGCATGTGGTATCGCTACAGAATGCTCAAAAATCATCGCACCTTTCGCTTCCCTGCCCTCTAATCTTTCTAAGAATCCCTCATCAAGCTGCTCTTCCAATTGATTTACCATACAGAACTTTGCTTCTCCATATGTCTCTACACCATCCAGTACAAAAAATCTACTTTCATCCAATAATCCCGTCATGACAAACCAGTTATTATCTAATACAGAAGTTCCCATCTGATCCCAATACTTCGCTTTTTCTATCTTTTGCATAATTTCTTGTTCATCAAATATCTCGTGAATCTGTATGACTGGTCTCTCACATTCTACTGTCAGTTTTACCGTAGTTAAAACGATATCGTATTGATTTAAAATATTACTGTCTACTTTATTATCCGCAAGTAAGGTTAATTCTGCCGACATTCCAACTACTCTCTTTAGCTGAGCAGCGATTAATCTAGCCGTCACAATTCCAACCTCATACACAACTGCAATCTGTACCTTTCTTCTTCTCTGCAAATCTTTCTCTGTCAAAAACACTCCAAAGTACGCTGCCAGATATCCCCTCTCATCCTCATTTACTGTCATTCCATATTCCTTAGCGATTACTTTTGTCGCAACCCCTGCCATCTCATACGCTAAAGGATATTTCTCCCTCAAATCATCCAGTAAAGGATTTACTAGATGCACTCCAAACCGAAGACGATTTAGCATAAACATCAGATGATATGAAAACTCTTCCTCGAATTTTCCTACCTCAATGCTAATCTCCATCTCCTGCTGAATCTGACAAAAAATCTTATCAAGTAAAACTCCAATTTTTTCGTCTAACTTAATTTCGCTCATTTGATGGATATCAGCTGGCGTCCTCATTCCGACAATCGGAAGAAGTGCAAATAATTTTTCCTCGATTGGAAATTCCACCTGCAAAATATCAGCGATTTTATCAATCAATTCATTCACCATATCAAATTCATGGCGAGAGGTGAGGTTATAATATTCTGCAGATAGATTTCCTATGTAATGTCCTGTCAAAAAACGGTCTAACATCAATGTAATAAACTTCTCGAAGGACTGTTGTACATTTTTTTCAAATGAATATTTTAAAAACATTTCTGAGATTTCATCAACAATCTCACTGTCTAGCGGATACTCATCATAAATCTGAGAATAATTTCTCTCTAACACATATTTTCGAATATCTGTCTCCGCTCCCTGTAACATTAACCCCTTGCTTGTCTTTCCAATAATCGATAATCTATACTCCTCAAGCTCTTCTCTCAATTTTTTTATATCACTCACAAGAGTCGTTCGACCGATATTCATCTCATATGCCAGCTCATCTAAAATTAATGGATTTTCTGAGCGCATTAATTTACCAAATGTATAATCCATTCGATTCCGCGAGGAATTTAGAAAGTCATCTGTCTCGATCAGCTGTGCAAATTTTTCATAAAAATAATCTGCATTAAAAATTCGTAGACTATATTTTCCCTGCTTTCCTTCTATAATCGCGCATTCCCTAAGTTCTTCATTTAGCTTTTTAATATCATTTCGTACCGTACGGTCACTAACATTTAATTTAGAAGCTAAAGTGCTGACAGTTATCACTGGCGTTTTTAGAAAAAACTGTAACATATTAGCTGTTCTATTATCTTTAAACAAGCTTTTCACTTGTCAGCACTCCTTTCTTAGCTTAGCCGCGGGATTTTCCACCTGAAATATTGATTGTTGTACCTGCAATATAGCTTGCACGGTCAGATACTAAGTAAGCTACTAAATCTCCAACCTCATCTAGTTTTCCATCTCTTCCTAGAGGAATTACTTTACTATAATCTGTGGATAAATCTTCTGGCTTACATCCACGAGTATAAGCCAATGCTTCATTGTAAGCTGGAGTTCTAAGTCCTGTTGCCTCCATAATTCCAGGCGCACAAGCTAAAACACGAATATTATATTTTCCAAGCTCCTTTGCCCAAGAACGTGTAAAACTGTCAACTGCACCCTTTGTTGCGGAGTAAACAGATTGTCCCTGAGAGCCTTCTTTACCTGACTCAGAAGACATATTAAGAATAACTCCCTGTCCCTGCTTTAACATCTGCTTTGCACAAGCCTGAGCACAGAGGAAAACGCCTTTTACATTTACGTTAAACATCTTATTGAAAGAATCATCGTTTAATTCATACTGTGGTTTCTCTCCTACTACATCCACCAAAAGTCTTGGTAAGTTAATTCCTGCATTGTTTACTAATGCGTCGATTCTTCCGTACTTTGCGATAACTGCATCTGCCATATTTTGTACACTCTCACTGCTAGAAACATCACACTGTACACAGTAAGCTCCGTCCATCTCTTTGCCAGTCTCAACATTCATATCAACTACGACTGCCTTAGCTCCTACCTTAACTAAAGTGTCAACCACATGCTTACCAATTCCTGATGCTCCACCTGTTACAATTACTACTTTGTCCTGAAGACCTAACCAATTCTCGTTCATTTAAATTTCCTCCTCTTTTTTTACTCTTAGTTTTTTGTGTTTGTTAAATAATGTTTGGTTTGTTTTGTTTGTGACTATAGTATAGAAAAAATTATGTATAAGTTTAATGCCATCTTTTTCTGTCGCTTGGAAATGAGTTAATCCATCTCTTTTCCATCACTTGGAAATACCTTAGTTCACCTTTTTTCCATCGAATGGAAATTGATTGATTTTCTCTTTCCTTTTATTTAAAACTTTTATAAAATATTTTATAAAAGTTTTTATATTTGTATTATAACAAGTTTTTTTCATTTGTCAAGTAGCAAAATAAAAATTTTTTATGGACAAAATTTTGAAGGAACAAGCAGAAAAATCTGCCTTCATAAAAAAACACCTGTTTGGGACTCCCAAACAGGTGTAAATAAAACTTCAACTCCTATTTAATTATTACTAATTTTCTTATTGTTAATTTTTCTTCCTTCTTTTTGCTATAATCAATACAGTACAAATAAAAAACAAAATAATTCCCATATCGCGCATAACTATTCCGAATGGATAATTCAATGCCATTTCTTTTTGCAATGCCAACAATTCTGAACTACTCATTCTATCTATATCTTGAATTGGGAACCAAACAGCACTCAGGAAAAATCCTATTATTAGCAAAATAAAACTTATAATTACTCCTTCTGTTAATAATTTATTTGACTTCTTCCCCATACTCCATCCTCCATTCTAACGTTTGTTGGTACATATATTACCTTAATCCACTTAATTCTATTGTAAATTTCTCCCCAATTGGATTCCAACACTCTCCTGTAATAATAGAGTCCTCCACGAGTATTTCTTCATCTGATTCAGCATTTACCATATCTGCTATATTCTCATCTAGCTTTTCGTCTTTCACAGTATCATCTATATTGACATCTTCCTGTCCGATTGTGATATTCGTCTCACTCTCATTTCCTCCAATCACAACTTCATCCCCTTCAATTGAGTCATTAATACCACTCTCATTGTCTTCACTGCTATCAGATATCTCCTCTTCGTACTCTACTTCATAGAGCTGTAAATTAAGCCTCGTTGCCCCATCATCTGGAATAGTGAGAAGAGTCTTCCCTCTCTCATATACCGTTCCAAACTCCATCATTCCCATAAAATCCGTCTCAAACAATAATGTCCCCGTCTCCTCGTCGTATTGAGATAAATTATATTGAACAGGATTTCCCCTGTCATCCTCTCCTCTAAATGCAAGACTAGTATGAGAATTCGCATATTTTTCATAAATCTTCTTATCCATCTTTGTCACAATTTTACTGATAATCCGATTAAAACTAAGCCTAGTTACCTGAAGTTCTTCCTCTTCCTTAAGTGGAATTGTGATATCCACGGCTTTGCCTTTTGTCATAGCTTGAATCTGATCTCTGGAAACATAAAAGTGATAGTAAAATGTCGCAAGTGGCGCTTCTTTTCCCGAATCGTCCTCTGCGTTAATTGCCTCGATTGCGACTTCCACTCTCACTATTTTAGACGATGCTTTTGAAAAATAATCAGCATTTTTAAAACGCATCTCCATCACTTCTTCGTCCATTCCCTCTGCTGAAGAATCCGCACTCATAGACAAATCGCCTATGTTTAAATATACTCCGCTTTTATAACATTCTAAAGTCTGTCCATTTATTTTAGTCTGCTCTTCATTTAATACAAAACATACCTGTGGATACCCATTTTCAGATACTCCATTGGCTTTGCTCTCTTCTTGAAACTTTTTCACATATCCACGAATATCTTCACTGATTGAGAAAAGCAGACAATTCTCATCTAATATCACTTCATTTAATTGCACAGTAATTCCATTTTGAGACTTCGATTGATTTACTACTTTAATATATGGTTGTAAATCGTTTTTAACACCAAGTACCTCTCCAATTTTCGTGCTAAATTTCCATATATCTGCCCGCACATCAGGTATCGAAAAACCTCCTACTGCTCCAACTAAAATAATTAATGCAACTGCTATTTTAGTTCCATATCTTCGATAAAACGGTATCTTTTTCTTATCCCACGACCGACCTGCCTCTTCAATCAAACTATCATCTATCTTGCCAAATTCCTCAGAAAAATCAAAACGCTTTATTTTACTCACAGTTATCTCCCTCCATTTTTTACATTTTTTTCCATTTACATGTTTCACTTCATCTTTTATTTGCTACTTCTTTTTTATAAATAATGCATTATATTATACTAAAATACTATATAACCTTCTGTTCCAAGCTGACCCTTGGCCTTCCTTCTAGTTTTGCCAAAAGTATCTTGCTATATTTGTTTTTATCTTTTTGACGGATAGACACTCCTCTTTGCTCAATAAGATACTAGTCTCTCCGTCAAAATTCTAAATAGCCATATCTAATTCTTTTTTTAGTTTTTTTCGATTTCGGTATAGATTCATCTTAATACTTCCCACCGAAGTTCCATGTCTCTTCGCAATATCCTTCACAGAATCCATATACCAATATCTGCGGATAAAAATATCTCTATCCTCCTCAGATAAATTTCTCAAAAACTTATTCATTATGTGAATAAATTCCTTCTCAGCAAGCTGGTCATCAAGTGTATAAGAAAAACTAAGCTCTTCCATCTCCCCTAGGACATCGCTCATATGTAGATCTGCACGCTTTTTAGCTGATTTTCTGCGCAGCTTATCAATGGCAAGTCCTCTTGTAATCCTGCCGACAAACGCAGATAATATCTTCGGGCGCTTCGGAGGTATATAGGACCACGCGGCAAACCACGTATCGTTTAAACATTCCTCGACATCCTCCTGATTCGCCAGTAAATTCCATGCAATTTTTGAGCAATACGGCGTATACTTATTACTTAACTCTTGAATCGCATTTTCCTCTCCCTGCCAAAACAGTTCTATAATATCTGTATCTTCCATTTGTTTCTTCCTTCCAAAATTATCTAAACTCCCTTTTTTCCCTCTTAAACTTCTCCTCTTATTATTAACTTTCGTATATTTTTTTAAAAGGTAACAAAAAATAAAAGCTGTTCTCCATCAAAGGAAGAACAGCTTTTAAACACTTTCTACAAAACAACGTTTACAGGCTCACCTGCCAAATATGCCTTAATATTGTCACAGACGATATCTGCTCTCTTGTACATTGCCTGCACAGATGCAAATGCAATATGAGGAGTTGCAATACAGTTCTTTGCGTGGAGTAATGGATGCTCCTCTGGAATTGGAGGCTCCACCTCAAATACATCAACTGCTGCTCCTGCAATCTTTCCTTCATTCAAGGCATCTGCAAGTGCCTGACTATCTACAATTGGTCCTCTCGCTGTATTAATTAAAATAGCTTCTTCTTTCATAAGTGCAATCTTTTGTGCATTCATTAGACCCACTGTCTGTGCATTCTGTGGTATATGTAAGGACACAATGTCACAAGTGGAGAGCAAGGTATCCAAGTCCACAAATGTGACATCTTCCACATCTTTTTTGGTGCGAGAGTAAGCGTAGACATCACATCCAAACGCATTAGCAATTTTTGCCACTCGAAGCCCAATTGCTCCCGCTCCGATAATACCAAATTTCTTGCCCTCTAATTCTGGGCCAATAAGTCCAGCTTTTGTGCCACCCTTTCTCACCACATCATTGCAAGTGATAATATTGCGGTATAAATCAATAATAAATCCAAATACTAAATCCGCAACTGCAACTGTGGAATATCCAGCACAGTTAGAAACTACAATGCCTCTTTCTTTGCAATAATCCATATCTACATGATCATATCCTGTAAATGCCACACAAATATATTTTAAATTTGGGCATTGCTCCATCACTGCCTTTGGGTACTTAAAATTAGATAAAACTACCATATCAGCATCCTTGCTTCTCTCAATCAATGTCTCCACATCTTCTTTTCTGTCCTTATAACATACTACCTCTACGCCTTCTCCCGCTGCCGCAGCAACCTTTTCTTCTAATACCTCCTGTGGTATTCCAAGAGGCTCCAACACTACTAATTTCATTTTCGCTCGCCTTTCCTTTCTTCATTCTCAATTGTATTGCTTTGCATCTTTATATCTTCATCTATTGACATACTCTCTTTTTCCCCTCACTTAATCTGTCTCAGATGGAAGGCAAAAATTTTTTCTAATCGGATATAAAGATTTTTATCGATTTCCATTTCTTATATGCTAGTTTATCATATTCTATAGATTAATTCCATCTCTAAAAATATTATACGCTAACAAATATTCTCTCATGGAAATTGATTTTTATACTTTGTAAAATAGCGCAATCTGTTTTTATCCAGAGGGGATGGGCTGTGGTATGCTCTGTTTATGAAATAGTGGAAAGAGACGCCGAGAGAGCAAGCAGATATCTACTCCACAAACACGTTCGTTCCCACGATTTTTCGATATACGCTGATTTATGCTGCTTTCGTGAAACTCGCTGCGCTCAGACAGTCACTCCCGCAGCAAAGCTAAGTATATCGAAAAATCGCTCCACTCTCTATCGTTTGTGGAGTAGATATCTGCTTGCTCTCTCTGCTGTGTACTGACAAAACAGTAGGGACTATCTTGCTGCAGAAACGTGAAAGAATTTTAGATATCATATATTGCGTTAGTTTGTTCTGTATTTATACTTTTCACTTATAAAATCATAGGATATTGTTACGCTAAATAAACTTATCAAAACACTTAGAAATAAATAGTATTAAAGAACGAAGTGGATAAGCGACATCTAAAATCTTTTTCCATTTCTATAACAAGATATTTTCTAATGTTTTGCCAGTACACAGTCATCCGTCCAAAGACCGTTCTTTCCCTGGCCAACGATAGTGGAGTGGAGACATTTTTCGCTGCGGAAGCTTTGGGGTTCTGAGCGTGTTTGAGCGGTTTATCCGCGAGTTTGCGATGAACCTCATAAATAGGCGGAGCAGCGAAAAATGGCGGGAACGCAGCGTGTTGGAAAGGGAAAGAACGTTCTTTGGACGGATGGCGTCTCCTTGCCAACATCCCCTTACCAACTACTCCTTCTATAAAAACATTCCACTTCATTTTGCAACAGCCGTATTTTCTATTATTTTATCTTTATATCTCCATCATGGCTTTCTATTATAAGCTTACTATCTTCTCCATCTACATTTTTCAAAAATGTGGCATTATCCTCTTTTTCTCTCAGTTTTCCACCCAGATTATCTGATATCTTTATCTCACCATCATGGGTTTGTACATCAAAGCTTACCTTCTCTAACATAGATTTTTTAATGTCAATAGTAATAGCACCCATAGAGCTCTCTATTTTTATCTCACCAGATGGCTCAAACTGTTCTGTCTGCATATCGCCATCTTGTAATATAATACTTCCTGATTTCCAAACTACATTTCGTAAATCTAATTCTCCCATACCAGAACTAAATTCTATATTTTGTAAATCGGAGTCATTTATCTTCGTATCTCCATCCCCCGCTTTGATACTTCCTGTATTCCAAGTTACATTTTCCAAGTTTAATGCTCCCATACTAGAACTAAATTCTATTGCTTGTAACTTGGAATCCTCGATTTTTACATCTCCGTCTTGCTCTTTTATCTTTCCTTTTGTGGCAGAAAGCTTTGCAATCTTCATATCTCCAAGCTCTGTATTTAAATTTATCTCTTTTGTATCCAACGCTTTAATCTGCAAATCTCCTGTATTAGAATTAATTGTGACAGAATCCATTCTTTTCTCTTTTGGAATATATAAAACAATCGTATCATCTAATTTATTAGAATCCCCTTCCTTCACTTCTTTAAATAGCTGCCCAATATCAATACCAATATATACGGTACGATTATTCGTACTTTTTTCTTTTAAATGAAATACTCCATTCTTTACTTCATAAGAAATTAGCTTCTCTCCCTTTTCATCCTCGGTCTTCCAGATAGGATAAGAGAGATAAAAATTTTCATCCTCTGAATTCTCAATTCGAATATCCTCAAAATCCACATCCATTTTTACTGACTGAAACTCTGGCAATTGTTCACGCTCTCTTCTAATAACCTCTTCATTATCTATTCGCTTTGCAGAGCCACTTAAGCGATTCAAATCTGCGTTCATCACATAATTTTTTCCACCTAATACAACTCCAGTTCCCGCCAACAATATACCAACACCACAACATATAATCCCTATCAATAATATAAGTTTACTCTTCTCTGTCATTTTTTACTCCCCCTCTCTTTAAAAACTTTCCTGTCAACCACATAAATGCTTTTGCACTCCACTTACATGCGAGCATTGTAAGCGCTATCGCAATTATTCCAATTCCAATTGCGAAAACTCCCGTTCCGATTACTATAAATGCACCTGATATAGAAAATGGAATTGCTAAAATTCCACGCAAAAACAGTTTTCCTCCCGCTAAAACTCCCACAATTACTATACAGACAACACATAAAATAAGAGATGCGACAACACAAATTGCTGTAAATATTAATGCGAGAATTACAATCAATAATGGAATTCCAATTGGTGCCGCACAAATTGCCAATATCGCAATTAAAACTCCCTTAAGCAGACTCCCTTCTTTTTGCTCATGTACTATTAATTCTTGTTTCCCTACTTCTTTTTCCAAAAGATTTCCAAATACCTCTCTAGCCGCCTCCTTTGGAGTGCCAAGCTCTGCAATCAATTGCTGTTCTCCCTCCACTCCTGCCTCATCAAAACATTCTGTAAAATAATCCATCGCATCTTCATATTCTTCTTTTGGCAAACGTCTTAGATATCTTTTCAATTCTCTTAAATACTGCTCTTTATTCATCGTCGAAGCCTCCCCTCTATAATGCCATCTATCGTATCTTTATAAGATTTCCATTCCTCTCTTAACATAATTAACTGCTCTTTTCCTTCTTCTGTAATGGAATAATATTTTCTCTTTCTTCCCTGGTACTCCTGCGAATATGTCGTCAAATATCCACTCTTTTCCAACTTCTTTAATATCGGATAAAGTGTAGATTCTTTAATCATCGCCACTAGCTTTATCGTCTGGCTAATCTCATATCCATAGGAATCTTGCTTTTCCACAATCGAGAGAATTAAAAATTCTATTAGCAATGCTGATACTGGATAATACATGCACACTCCCCTTTCTCTATTATTATGTAAAATTTTAATATATAAAAATTTTATATATAAATTATATACATATCGTTCTCCCCTGTCAACACCTTTTTTCCATTAAAAATAGGCTCTCCAAATTTTTTTGAAAAGCCTAATAAAATCTATTTTAACTACCCGATATAATAAAATATATCTATCGCAGATTTTTAAAATTTTTTATTAAATACCTCTATATGATGCTTTACATTCTCATAAGTTCCCTGCACCATCGCCTCATTCAAATCAAAATAATTATGTGCCCCCTCTGTCTTTATGTACTCTTCCACATGCTTTGTAAGACTATTAAAACTTGCTGTTGCAATATTGACCTTTACAATTCCAAGAGAAATCGCTTTTTGGAAATCAGAATCTGTAATTCCACTTCCACCGTGAAGTACCAGCGGTATATTCGCCTTTTTTCTAATTTCTTCTAATACATCAAAGGCTAACTTAGGCGCCACTGGATAATTTCCGTGAGCATTTCCAATGGCAACGGCTAATGCATCAATTCCTGTCTCCTCACAGAAAATTTTCGCATCATCTGGATTTGTACACTGAATTCCATGGTCACAGCTTCCATCCTCACTTCCACCTACAAGTCCAAGTTCTGCCTCTACTGTTGCCCCGTACTCCTTTGCCAGTTCTACAACTGCCTTTGTACGCATGATATTTTCCTCAAAAGGATACGTAGAGCTATCAAACATTACAGAAGTAAATCCAAGTTCCAAAGCCTTTTTCACAGTCCCCATCGTCAAACCATGGTCCAGATGCACTGCAATATCTACTGTTGCTTCCTTTGCTGCCTGCACCATCATCGATCCCATATATCCGAGTGGAGAATGCTTCGTTCTCACCTCTGCAATCTGTAAAATAATTGGTGTATTCAATTCCTCTGCTGCCTTAACAGCAGCTTTCACCATCTCCATATTTCCTACACTAAACGCACCTACACCGATATTATTATTTTTGGCATGTTCCAATACTTTTTTCATTGTCACTAAAGACATAATTCATTTCTCCCGTCTTTTCTTTTTTATTTAATTCCCATTGCAAAAGCTGTAAACTAATTAGAGCAGCCACTGCAAATCCAATTCCAATCACAAATACCACTCTCATGCTCATACCTCTAGTAGTAATCGCATTCACAATCACTGGTGAACCAAATGTAGCAATGACAATTCCAAACATAACAAATCCATAATTCTCACCAGAATGCTTAAGACCAAAAATAGAGCTTGTCAAAGAAGGAAAACTTCCCATAATACCGCCAAAACATCCATATGTAGCGATAATAGCTGCTGTTGCAAAATAAGACTGAGAACTAGCTAAAACTGTCATAGCTATAATGGAAACTATAGCAATCAACCGAATACAAGAAATACGTCCAATTTTATCTGATAAAGTGGGAAGTATTAACCTTGTTCCCGCATTTACAAGGGAACCAATCATAATTGCGCTAATGGCCACTGAACTAGGAATGCCAATTTCAAGCTGATAGCTTTGAGATATCGGGGAAATCATAAAATATGACATTAATCCAAAGCACATCGTTGCAAGCAGATAATAAAATTTTTTTGTTTGAATCATTTCCGAAGATCTAAACTGTCTTTTTTCTGTTATCTGTACCTGATTTCCAGTTTTTTTAAGTAGATCCTTCTCTGCCAAAATCCTCCACTGCTCATCAGGAGTGCTAAATAAACTGCTGCTAAAAAGCCAAGATATAGTAATAAAGAAACCAATAAATAAGAGTGCATATTTTGCTCCTCCTATCTCAAGAAGCTTTCTGCTAATAGGAGCCAGAAAAAGTCCACATAAGCCATTCGCTGTCACAATAACTCCAGAAGCAAATCCCGTCCGCCCAGGAAACCATTTTTGAGCAGTTGCAATAATTGCTGTATAAATCATGCCCTGACCCAATCCCTGCATTACTCCATAAGTAATATAAAATGGGATTGGAGATGGTATAATCAAAGCTGCAGATATCATAACTCCTGCGCTAAAAATATATCCGCCTATCCACATCACCTTTTTTGAACCATATATATCCATCATTCGCCCGCCAATAATATTGCCAAATACGAATGTCGCAAGAGTCAGATAAAAACATATCGATGTCTCAGTCTGACTCCATCTGGCCTCCTCCATCACGTATGGCTGATATACAGACCATACGTGAGGAAAACCAGTAAAAAAGATTGCAAAGGCACTAGAAATCATCATATACCGTCTTTTTCTTTTTTGTACCGTTGTTAATTCCATAATAATTTCCTTTTTATTTTATATTCATTTTAATTTTGGTCTACCAAAGATTTCTATATATTTGCTCCACATCTGCCTGCGTCATTTCTTTTCTTGTATTTTGTGGACTTCCACTTTCCATAGCATCATATGCCATTTTTTCAATGACACGGAAAAATTCTTCTCTATCAATTCCAAACTCTTCTAAAGTTGGAGTCTCCAATTCTTCTGTCAATGCAATAACTGCATTCAAAAATTTTTCACTTGCCACTTGATCGGAATCTGTAGTATCTGCTGCCTCAATTGCTCTTCCCAACTCTGCAAATCTGTCATACGCACCTTCCAAGGCAAATCCCAGACACTCTTTGATTAACATAGCATTGGATAGACCATGAGCCACATGGAATAGGGCTCCAATTGGACGGCTCATGCCGTGAATCAAAGTTACGGAAGCATTATTAAATGCAATTCCCGCTTCTAAAGCTGCTACAGACATCTGCACTCTTGCTTCTTCATTTTTGCCTTCATGAAAGGCGATAGGGAGGAACTCAAAAATACGTTTTACTGCTGATATTGCAAATGTATCAGATAAAGTCTGAGCTTTCTTGGAAGTGTACGCTTCAACTGCATGACAAAGAGCATCCAGACCTGTAGCTGCTGTAATTTTCGGTGGTGCTGTCATCGTAAACTGTGGATCGATAATTGCCAAATCTGGCATCAGCACTTTTCCTTTAAGTAACATTTTTACTTCTTTTCTTGTATCTGTAATAATAGTAAACTGTGTCGCCTCAGAACCTGTTCCTGCTGTCGTAGGAATGGCTGCCATTGGCGGCATTTCTACATCGATTACTTTTCCCATAAAATCAGCGATATCTCCACCGTTTACTACTAAAGAACCAATTGCCTTCATAGAATCAATTGGGCTTCCTCCTCCTAATGCAACTAAAAAGTCACAGTTTTCTTCTCTATATATTTTTAACCCATTATCTATCATAATATCTGTAGGTTCACCAGAAATATCAGAATAAATGGCATACTCAATACCCTGATTTTTTAGAGTTTTCTCTACTTTAGCACAGTTTCCAAGGTCAATCATTACTTTATCTGTCACTATTAACGCCTTTGTTCCCATTGCTTTTAATGCTGTCTCGGCCATCTCTAATGCGCCTGAACCTGATATAATTTGTCCTGGTATAATAAATTCTCTTGCCATATTTTTTCTCCTTTTCTTCATTTCATAATCTATATTAAATTTCTTCTCTTTTTTCTTTTGTTTCTTCATTCTATCTTTTATAATCAAAATCTATTGATTATTTGTTCTTTTATTATGTTATCCATCCCCATAACTAAAGAATGGGGGTTCCACATATTTTTGTAATCTATTTCTTCCGCTCTATTTAAAACTATACTTAAAACTGTGCATCATGCAGCCATGTATAGCGTTCATCCTCACA
>Ga0129308_1002596_pt1 | contig 14842 bp, 15 predicted proteins | sample L827metagenome_FD_94440 | JGI IMG/M metagenome (GOLD analysis project Ga0129308, IMG submission 94440) | Ring-tailed lemur group fecal microbial communities from Wisconsin, USA - L827 metagenome | ecosystem: Host-associated > Mammals > Digestive system > Large intestine > Fecal | place: USA...
AGAAATAAAGATAACTGATTTAATGACAATCATGATGTTGATTTATTTAAATCATTATAACAGCAATCGTATTAATCAAAAAATCTTTGGAATGATAGTATGTCATGGTTATTCTACAGCAACTTCAATTGCTGAAGCAGTGAATAGTTTATTAGATAATTATATCTTTGATGCTGTTGATATGCCTTTGGATATAACGATTGATGAAATCAAAGAAGTGATTGTAGAAAGAATTAATCATTTACACTCTAATGCAGATGTTATTGTTATGGTTGACATGGGATCATTAGAACATTTAGGAAAAGGTTTAAGTTCGGCAATTAATTGTAATGTAGGAGTTATCAATAATGTTTCAACTAGACTAGCGTTAAATGTAGCTAATGAAATATTGAATGAAAAAGATATGAGAACGATACTTCAAGAAGTCAGTGATGATTCTAAGGCAAACTATACAATTATAGAACGTAAGAAAAAAGATGCCATTGTTTTCACGAGTGAAAGTGGAATACACATGGCTCAAAGAATGAGAGAGTTATTTGAAAATAGTATCCCAATTCAAATACCAATTGATTTGGTTGTATGTGATTATAATCAGTTAATTGTCAGTGGTAATAAACATGAAATCTTTGATACTCATAATGTTTCATTTATTACGGGAACATCAACGCTCCATATTGAAGGACATACCTTTATAGCTTTGGAAGATATTATTACAGGTAAAAATGTTGATGTTATTATCAGGAGTCTTTCAAAATATCTTAATGATAAGGAATTAGGTTCTTTGTTTGATGAATTAAGAAAGAATTTTACATTGCAAAATGTTGTTGGATACTTAACGATATTAAATCCAAAAGTACTATTAGACAATGTAAGTATGGCAGTCGATGTTTTACAAGATTATATGCAAAGAAGATTCAGTGGTAAGACTTTAATAGGTATCTATATCCATGTATGTTGTTTGATAGAAAGATTAGTAACTAAGTCAGCAATTACAGAATTTAATGATTTAGAAAACTTTGAAAAAATCAATAAAGAATTTATTCAATATATTTATGATTCATTTCATAACATATCTAAAAGATACAATATTACTATTCCAACAAGTGAAATTGCTTATCTTTATGAATTTATCGAAGCAGATAGTCAGAATTATAATGAAGAAAACAATGAGGAGGATTAAGTTTTAAAATGAAAAATGAAAAAAAAGTTGTAATTGCAACGCATGGTCATCTTGCAGATGGGTTTGTAAGCGCTTTGAAGATTATTGTAGGGGAATTACCAAATTTAAAATCAGTATGTTGTTATACAGAAGCAGAATTTGACTTAGATAAAACAATTATAGAAATCATGGAAAATCACGATTTTGATAATGAAGATCTTGTTATTTGTACTGATATGATGGGTGGTAGTGTTAATAATGGATTTGTAAAGTATTTAGGAAAATACCCATTTCAATTAATAACTAATACGAATTTAGCATTTCTCGTTGATTTGTTATTGACACCAGGTGGAGCTGATTGTGATGTATTAAATACAAAAGCGAAAGATGAGTTATTTGGTGTTAAATATGTTAATAATCTCGTTGGTGATTATGATAATGATTTAGATGATTTATAAGAGGACGGAGGTAAAGTGAAATGATTAAAGCAGTAAGAATCGATCATAGATTAGTTCATGGTCAAGTTGCATTTTCTTGGACACAGTTTTTAGCAGCTACAAGAATCATTGTTATTGATGATAAAGCAGCAAATGATGAATTTCAAAAAATGGCATTGAATATGTCAAAGCCAGCAGGAGTCAAATTAAATATTTTCACAGTTGAAAAAGCTCTAGCAAAAATGCCAAAGGTTGAAACTTTGAGAGATACTGTTTTCATTGTATTTGGTTGTACAAAAGATGCAGCAAGATTTATTAAGGGATACCCAAAAATCAAGGAAATAAATTATGGTGGTATTGCAAAAAAAGAGGGTTCTAAACAATTTTCACAAGTTATTTATTTAAATGAAGAAGAAATTGCTGATACAAAGAGTATTTTAGATGCTGGAGTTCATATTATTATGCAACAATTACCAACATCAAAAAAAGAAGAATTAAAGTTAGATTAGGAGGAAAAAGCAATGTTGTTTCAATCAATTATAATTGGTTTGGTTGCAGTATTCATGGTTCTTGATTCTCGTATGTTAGGACGTTTGAATTTTGAAAGACCATTGATTACTTGTACGATCGTAGGTATTTTATTAGGAGATGTAAAAACAGGTTTATTAGTTGGTGCTCAAATGGAAATGGTTACTTTAGGTATGATGAGTATCGGAGCATCAGGTATTGACATGAATTTAGGTGCAATTGTTGGTTGTGCATTAGTTATTACAACAGGTTCAGATATTGAAACTGCTTTAGCTATTGCAACTCCAATGACTTTATTGGATCAATTATTAACTACAGTTGCTGATGTTATTCGTTTACAATTAACACATATGATTGATACATATGTTGAAAAAGGTGAATATAAAAAAGCTCAACGTGTACATATTGTATATGGACCATTAGTTTATTCAGTATTTAAATTCGTTCCAGTATTCTTTGCAGTATACTTTGGACGTGGATTAATCGAATCAATTATCAATACTGTTCCAGCATTTGTTATTAATGGTGTCGGATTAGGTGCTAACTTAATTTCATTCTTCGGTTTTGCAATGTTATTATCTACAATGATCAACAAAAAGAATGCAATCTATTTCTTCTTAGGATTTGTCATTGCTGCTTATTCTGGATTTAGTTTAACAGCTATTGCAGTTATTTCAATTGTTATTGCAGTCTTACTATATACATTAAAATATGGTGATGGTAATCAATTAGCTGTAGCTGGTGCTGGAGCAGAAGAATATGATGAATTAGAAGACGATTTAGATGATTAAGGAGGAATGAAAAATGTCAAAAAAAGGTTTAGAAGCACAAAGAAATTATCCGTTAAATAAAAAAGTTAAAGAATTTTTCTGGGGTGGTTGGTGTATGCAATCACTATGGAATTATGAAAGACAAATGAATACAGCATATATGTGGGGTATTTCAAAAACTTTAGATCGTCTATATCCAGAACCAGAAGAAGATGAAAAGAAAAAAGAAGCATATCGTAGATCACTTGAATTTTTCAATATTACTCCTCAATTTGGTGCATTCGTATTAGGATTAGGTGCAGCAATGGAAGAAGAATATGCTGAAAATCCTGATACATTCGATCCGAAAATGATCAATTCAGTAAAAGTTGCATTAATGGGACCTTTATCAGGTGTAGGTGACTCATTATTCCAAGGTACAATCAGAGTTATTGCAATGAGTATTGGTATTTCATTAGCACAACAAGGATCAATCTTAGGACCAATTTTAGCAATGTTGATTTCATTTGGTGTAAGTTTCCCAATTACTTGGTTCGGTGCTAAGATTGGATATTTAAAAGGACAAGAATATTTAGCAAAAATTTCTAACAGCAATCTTATGGATAAAATTATGTTTGGTTGCAGTGTTGCTGGTTTGATGGTTATTGGTGGTATGGTTGCTTGTTTAGTTCCTATTACTACACCATTAGCTTTTGGAGAAAGTTTACAAGTTCAAGCTATCTTAGATAGTATTTTACCACAAGCTATTCCTCTTGCATTAACTGGAATTATGTTCTTTCTAGTTAAAAAAGGTGTAAAACCTATGTATGTTATCTTAGGCTGCTTTGCAGTAGGTGTTGTATTAAATTATTTTGGAATTTTAGCCGTATAATAATAAAAGAAGCTATAACAAGTTTATGATTTAAAAAAAGCGTTATAGCTTTTTTGTATTTTGTAATCTTTTAATGTTGGATATTAAACGTGATATTATATTGATAATGAAAATAGTTTTTTGATGATATTTAGGGAACAAGATAGTTTTTGTCTTGCTTTTTTTTATATTGTTTTATGATATTGGTGAGAAAAATAAGAATTTATTGAAATCAAATTAAGTGGTTGCTATAATCTAACTATAGAAAAGAATGGATTTTTGGAGGAATTATATGAATATTGACGAAGGGGCAAGGATCGTTGTTGAAGACTGGTTGCACGCTAAAAAAGGAGATTTGATTTATTTTATTACTGATGAAACGAAAAGAAGAGAAGCACAAGCATTTGAGAAAGTAACTGAAAAGATAGGAGCAAAATGTAAGATTACTGAACTGAATTCAAATGAAGTACAAGCTGGTGCAATCATTGAACAATTAAAATGGGAAATGGCTAAAGCTGATGCTATCGTAGGAGCTACGAATTATTCATTCATTACAACAGATGCTGTTTATTATGCTTTATCTAAGGGTGTGCAGTTTTTATCTATGCCAATGTCAATCAATAATGGTGGTTCATTATTAGAACAAGAATTTTTAAGAATGGATCCAGATGAAGCCTCTTTAATTGGTATGCCAATGTTCTGGCAATTAAGAAAAGCGAGTCATATTCATGTGACAACAAGTTTAGGAACAGATTTACATTTTGATATTACTGATCGTTTTCCGGGGATTTTTCATGGTTCTTTATGGGAACCAGGGAAATGTTCTTCAGCTAGTTTTGAGATTTATATACCACCTATTGAATTTAAAACAAACGGTCGATTAGTATTAGATGGTTCTATGGGTTATATTGGACTTGTTGAAAAACCTTTAGAAATTATTTTTGAAAATGGATATATAAAACATATTGAGGATACTCCTGATGGAAAAAGATTATTAGATTACATAAATTCATTTAATGATTTAGAAATGTTTTGTGCTGCTGAGTTTGGTATTGGGTTAAATACGATTTCTAAATGCAGAGGTGTGAGTTATATTGAAGATGAGTCAACTTTTGGGACATTTCATATTGGTTTTGGGAGAAATTTAGCTTTAGGGGGCTGTCATAACGCTGCTGGACATTTTGATTTAGTTACCCATGATCCTACGATTATTGCTGATGATAAGGTATTAATGAAAAATGGTAATGCAAGAGGAATCAGAATAGAAAAATAAGAAATATTTAGTTAAAATGCTAAATATTTTTTATACTTGTATACAAAGAAATAATATCTATTTCTATTTTTGTTTTTTTGCTAAAAAAATAAGAAATATTTAATGAAATTCGATTTTTTTATACAAAATATTTGCATAATAGTCATGAAAAGAGTATACTGTTTATGTTAGAAGGAAAATGGAGGTAATAAAAATGGGAGATACCATTAAATTAATCGGTATTGTAATTGTTATCATAGGTTTTGTATTAAAATTTGATACATTGGCTGTGGTTGTTGTTGCAGGTATCGTTACTGGATTAGTTGGCGGAATGTCATTTATGGATATTCTATCTACACTAGGTTCAGCTTTTTTAACAAATCGTACAGCTACTTTGTTTATTTTGACATTGCCTGTTATTGGTTTGTGTGAACGTATGGGTCTTAGAGATAAGGCTGTTGATTTTATTAGTAGTTTAAAGGGAGCGACAACTGGGCGTTTGTTATCAATTTGGCAAGCAATTCGTACTGTATGTTCAGCTTTTTCATTACGTGTTGGAGGTCATGCACAATTTATTCGTCCTTTGATCAATCCAATGGCTCAAGCTGCTGCTATTGCTCAATATGGGGAAATTGATGAAAAAACTGAAGATGAAATCAAAGGAATGGCTGCTGGTACAGAAAACTATGGAAACTTTTTTGCTCAAAACTGTTTCATGGGATCTTCTGGTACTTTGTTGATAGTTTCTACTTTGAATGAAATTTTTAAATCAAATGGTATTGCGACAGAAGTAACAGCAAATCAAATTGCATTACAATCTATTCCAATTGCTGTTATTTCAGTTGTTGTAGGTGTTATATATGCATTATGGTATGACACAAAGTTAAAAGGAAAATATAAAAAATAAGTAGAAGGGGGATAAGAATATGTTAGAAATAGAATGGAATACGAGTACAATTCTTGCTGAAGTCTTCTACTGTATGATTGGATTGATCTTACTATTAGTAGGAATAAGTGCTTTAAAAAATAAAAATGCAGAAAAAAATGTAACAACTGCAATTTTCTGGTTTATTTTAGCTGCTACATTTATTATTGGACCATATATTCCAACATGGATTACAGGTTTATGTATTATAGGATTAGCTGTTTTAACTGGTGGAGGATTTGTTAAGCCTGCTGCTGTTAATATTCCAACAGCTGAAGAAACACGAGCTAATGCAGATAAATATGGATATAAATCATTTATTCCACCTGTTGTATTAGCATTATCAGCAGTTGTTGTTGCGACTGTATTTTCTTCACTTGGAGCAAATAATGCTATTGGAATCAGTGCCATTATTGCATTGATCGTTGCGATAATTATCTTTAAACCTAAGTTATCAACACCTTTTAAAGATGGTGTTCGTTTAACAGATAATGTTGGAACAACAGGAATTTTACCTCAAGTTTTAGCGGCTTTAGGATCTTTATTTACAGCTGCCGGGGTAGGAGCTGTCATTGCTGCTGGGGTAGGTGCTCTTATTCCTGAAGGTAGTCATTTTATTGCGGTTGCAGTATATTGTATAGGAATGGCATTATTTACAATGATCATGGGTAATGGTTTTGCTGCTTTTGCGGTTATTACTGTAGGTATTGGATACCCATTCTTGATTGCTCAAGGTGCAAATCCAGTTGTTGTTGGTGCTTTAGGTTTAACTGCTGGTTATTGTGGTACATTAATGACACCAATGGCTGCAAACTTTAACATTATGCCAGCTGCATTACTTGAAACAAAAAGTAAATATGCAATTATTTTCTCACAATTACCAGTTGCATTAGTTATGTTAGTTATTCATATTTTATTAATGTATTTCTTAGCATTCTAGGAAAGGAAGGAAAAATAAATGAAATTATTATTAACAGGTTTTGATCCATTTGGTGGTGAGCCAATTAATCCAGCTTGGGAAGCTGTTAAGTTAGTTGCTGATAAAGTTGGAGATGTGGAAGTTGTGAAATTAGAAGTACCAACTGTATTTTATAAATCAATTGATACTGTTGCAGCTGCAATTGAAAAAGAAAAACCAGATGCTGTTTTATGTATTGGACAAGCTGGTGGACGTTATGATTTAACTCCTGAAAGAGTAGCTATTAATGTTAATGATGCACGTATTCCAGATAATGAAGGAAAACAACCTTTAGATGGACCAATCTTTGCAGATGGTGAAACAGCATATTTTACCACTTTACCAATTAAAGCAATGGTTGCTTCTATTCGTGAAGCTGGTGTTCCAGCAAGTGTATCAAATACAGCTGGAACATATGTATGTAACCATTTAATGTATGGAGTATTATATACATTAGCTAAAAAATATCCAGGTGTACGTGGTGGATTTATGCACGTTCCATTTGTAACAAGTCAAGTCGTTAATCGTGCAACTCCTGCACCATGTTTGAGTACAGATGTTATCGCAAAAGGAATTGAAGCTGCTATCAAAGCTATTGGTGAAAATAGTGAAGATATAAAAGTTGCTGAAGGAAAAACACATTAAATTCATTATTTGAAGGTGATAGATATTCTATCACTTTTTAATATGCCTATTTTAGATATAAATTTTAATGATAACAGAAATTACAAAATGATACTGATATATTAACTTGATTATGCTATAATATATAAAATGTATAAGAAGGGGTAATAGAATGAAATATTTAATTGATCCTATTGATCTTTCTGTTGAAGAAATTGATCAACTCATTGAGCTTGCTGAAGATATTATTAAAGATAGAACAAGATACCAAGATGTTTGTCGTCATAAAATTTTAGCAACTTTATTTTTTGAACCAAGTACGAGAACAAGACTATCTTTTGAATCAGCAATGTTATCTTTAGGTGGTAGTGTATTAGGTTTTTCAAATGCAAATTCAAGTAGTGCAACAAAAGGAGAAAGTGTCACTGATACAATTTGGACAGTGTCTTGTTATAGTGATATTATTGCAATGCGTCACCCAAAAGAAGGAGCACCTTTTGTAGCAATGAGAAGAAGTAAGGTTCCTTTGATTAATGCTGGAGATGGAGGGCATAATCACCCTACACAAACATTAACAGATTTATTAACAATTAAAAGGGAAAAAGGAAGACTAGATAATTTAACGATTGGATTTTGTGGTGATTTAAAGTTTGGGCGTACAGTTCATTCACTATTAAAAGCACTGGCAAGGTATCCAAACATGAAATTTATCTTCATTTCTCCAAATGAATTAAAAATACCTGAATATTTGAAGAAAGATTTGTTAGAAGCAAAAAATTTAGATTATCGTGAAGTTGAAAAAATGGAAGATGTTATTGATGAATTAGATGTTATGTATATGACACGAGTACAAAGAGAAAGATTTTTCAATGAACAAGATTACATAAGATTAAAAGATTCTTATATTTTAAATTTAAAGAAATTAGAAAATGCAAAACAAGATCTTACAATTATGCACCCATTGCCTAGAGTTAATGAAATAGCAACAGAAGTAGATGATGATCCAAGAGCAAAATATTTTGATCAAGTACAAAATGGTAGATATATTCGCATGGCGTTAATTTTGACAATGTTAGGATTAGAAAATGAGGTAGAAAGACTATGAAAATAGATAGTATCATTAATGGAATTGTTTTGGATCATATTACAGCTGGAAAAGCAATGGTCGTTTATGAAGCATTAGGTTTAGATGATTTAGATTGCAGTGTAGCAATTATTAAAAATGTTAAATCTACAAAAATGGGCAAAAAAGATATTCTAAAAATAGATAATGATTTTAAAATTGATTTAGATGTATTAGGATACCTTGATCCTAATATTACAGTAAGCATTATTAGAGATGGTAAAACTGTTGAAAAGAAGAAATTAAAATTACCTAAAAAAATTATTAACGTTGAAAAATGTAAAAATCCAAGATGCATTACATCAGTTGAACAAGATTTAGATCAAATCTTTTATTTAGCAAATGAAGAAGAACATATATATCGTTGTATGTATTGTGAGAGTCGAGTTGAAAAAAAGTAAAGCAATAGAGAAATCTATTGTTTTTCATTTTTTGGGGAAAAGGATATGTGTATTTTATTTTCTATGATAAAATAAAATAAGTGAAGGAGAAGAATTATGGAAAAGCAATGGTGGCAAAATGAGGTTGTTTATCAAATATACCCTAAAAGTTTTTATGATAGTAATAATGATGGTGTAGGAGATATAAGAGGAATTATTGAGAAATTGGATTATTTAAAAAATTTAGGAATAACGATGATTTGGATATGTCCTATTTATAAATCACCAATGGACGATAATGGTTATGATATATCTGATTATGAAGATATACATGAAGAATTTGGAACTTTAGAAGATGTAGATGAACTTATTGAAGAGGCTAAAAAAAGAGATATTAAATTAATCATGGATTTAGTTATTAATCATACGTCTGATGAACATCGCTGGTTTAAAGAAGCACTTTCATCACCAAATAGTAAATATCGTGATTACTATATTTTTAAAGCAGGAAAAGATGGTCATGCACCAACAAATTGGCGTTCTGTTTTTGGGGGTTCAACATGGGAAAAAGTTCCAAATGAAGATAATATGTATTATTTTCATTCTTTCTCAAGTAGACAACCTGATTTAAATTGGGAGAATCCGCAAATGAGAAAAGATATTTACAAGATGATCAATTATTGGTTAGACAAAGGTATAGCAGGGTTTAGAGTTGATGCAATTAATTTTATTAAGAAGGATCAAAGATATGCTGATGGACAACCTGATGGCAAAGATGGTCTTGTGAGCTGTTTTGATTATTGTAGAAATATTGAAGGAATTGAAAAGTTTTTTCAAGAATTAAAACATGAAACTTTTGAAAAGTATAATTGTATGACAGCATCAGAAACTGTAGGTGTAGATTATCCTGATGTTGGTTATTTTATTGGTGAAAAGGGCTGCTTTTCAATGATGTTTGATTTTAATTATACGAATATAGATATTGAAAATGAAGAAGTTTTTAGACCAACAAATTGGACAGTTAAAGAATATAAAGAGATATTATATAAGAGCCAATTAGAAATACAAAAAATAGGGTGGTCTGCGCCATTTTTAGAAAATCATGATCAGCCTAGAAGTATCAATAAACTGATTAAAGATTGCCGTTATCACGGTTTTATTGGAGCAACTATGCTTGCGACAATGTATTTGTTTTTAAGAGGAACGCCTTTTATCTATCAGGGACAAGAGATTGGAATGGTGAATTTTAAAAGAGAGAGTATCAATGAATTTGATGATATCAGTGCTCATGGACAATATAAAAGAGCTTTAGAAGAGGGATTTGGTGATAAAGAAGCGATAGAATTTTTAAATCAACGTTCACGAGATAATGCAAGAACACCAATGCATTGGAATGATCAAAAATATGCTGGTTTTTCAAAACATGAACCTTGGATATTAATGAATGATACATATAAAGATATTAATGTTGAAAAAGAGATCAATGATCCTCATTCTATATTTACATATTATCAAAAACTTATAGATATAAGACAACATAGTCAATATCATGAAACATTAGTTTATGGTTTATTCGATATATTACCTATTCATAATGATGAAATCGTAAGTTATATTCGTTCTTTTAATCAACAAAAAGTAGCTGTGATCTGTAATTTTTCACCGCAAGACAATTCATTTCAATTGTTAGAAGATATTCAACAAATCATTATTAATAATTATGATGAATTACTTATTAATGAACAAGTGATGACCTTAAAACCATATCAGGCAATTGTATTAGATTTAAAATAATATAATAAAAAACAATTTGATTGTAAAGAGGAGGTGAATGAAATGCAATGTCCTTATTGTCATAATGAACTTATAGAAGGTCATATTCAAACAAGAGGAGAAGTCATTAAATGGTTACCCATGACAAAAAGAGTACCTATGTTAGAAACCCGTTGGAATGTAAGAAAAGAAGAAATTCAATTAGGAAAATATAATTATTTTGTTGGTGGCGATGTGAGTGCTTATCGTTGTCCAAATTGTCATAAAATTATTATCGATTATGGTGAAGAAAATGATGGATAAGAAATCATTAATAACGGTTAATATTGCTGTACTTTTGTTTGGAATGGCGGGATTGTTTGCTAAATGGCTTGATATTCCTGCAGTAGGAATTACTTTTGGGAGAGTGTTTTTTTCATCTATAGCTTTACTTATATTTAGTTTATTAACGAAACAGGATATTAAAGTAAAAGATAGAAAAGATATGATATTGTTAATAATCGCTGGTATTATTTTAGCTGTTCATTGGTGGTCATTCTTATATTCTATTCAAATTTCTTCGGTAGCTATTGGAACAATAACGTTTTCTTCGTTTCCATTATTTGTTACATTGTTAGAACCAATATTTTTTGATGAAGAATTACATAAGAAAGATATTGTTCTTTGTTTATTGATTTTATTAGGTGTTTTTATCACTATTCCTCATTTTTCATTAGAAAATCAAGTGTTTCAAGGAGTTATTGTGGGAATGTTATCATCTTTAGCATATACTTTATTAACTCTTATTAATAGATTTTTTTCTCATGCTTACTCAAGTACAACAATTTCATTATATGAACAAAGCAGTGCTACTATTGTCCTTTTACCGACTTTATTTTTAGTTGATATGACTATAACTATCAATGATATAGGATTATTAATTTTCTTAGGAGTCGTTACAACAGCTTTAGCTCATACATTGTTTATATCAAGTTTAAAACAAATACCTGCTCATATTGCTGGAATTATTTCTTCAATGGAGTCAGTTTACAGCATCATTCTAGCAATTATATTATTTCAAGAAATACCTACAGAACGTGAAATCATAGGAGCAATCATTATTATCACTACAGTTATACTGACGCAGTTAAAGGGAGAGAAAGTATGAAAAAATTATGGCATATTTATCATCATGAAATACCTCAATTTATTAAAGAATTTGCTTTGACTTCACCAATGCAAAGGTTAAAAGATGTAGGAATGAATTGCGGTTGTGAATATACAAATTTTAATTATTTTACAATGAAAGAAGAGTATTCAAGATATGATCACAGTATTGGTGTCGCTTTAATAGTATGGCATTTTACTGGTGATAAGGCACAAAGTATCGCAGGATTATTACATGATATTTCTACACCTGTATTTGCTCATGTGATTGATTTTTTAAATGAAGATTATATAAAACAGGAGTCAACAGAAGGAGATACAAAAGAGATCATTGAAAAATCCATAGAAATACAATCTTTATTAAAAAAATATCAATTAACAACAGAAGATGTATGTGATTATCATATTTATCCTATTGCTGATAATCATTCACCTAAATTATCAGCTGATCGTTTAGAGTATACTTTAGGAAATTTATATAATTATGGTTTTTGTGATCTTGATTACATTCAAAAATTTTATAATAATTTAGTCGTTGATAAAAATGAAGATAATGATAGAGAGATTGTATTTAAAGATATGAGCATTGCTAATGAATTTAGCTTATATGCCTTTCAAACATTTGAAATTTATGTTGCTGATGAAGATAGATTTTCAATGCAGGCCTTAGCTGATATTATGAAGTTTGCAATTAAAAATCATATTATGACAAAACATGATTTATATAAAGGCGAAAAAGAAATCATTAATATATTAGAAAATAATGAGAAAACAAGAGAGCTGTGGAAACAATTTACAATGTATTCAACTATTCAAACAAGTGAAAATAAACCAGAAAGTGGTTATTGGCTAAAAATAAATGCTAAAAAGAGATATATTGACCCTTATGTTAAAGAAACTGGAAGAATATCGGTATTATCAAAAGAAGTCAATGATCGTATTAAACAATTTAATCAAAAAGATTTTCATTATTGGATAAGTGGAAAATAGAAGTGACCAGTTGTTTAACTGGTTTTATTTTTTATTAAAATATTGAAAAATTATGTTATTTTTTTGTGTTGAAATTGTTATATGAGTGAAGGAGGGAAAATATGAGAGCAGATGATTTAGAAATAGCTTAGCGTAAATACTATCGTTCTCTATTTATATATGCTTTTTCCTTAACTTTTAAAATAAGGCTGATGCAGAAAATTTAGTATCCAATGCTTTTGTAAAAACTTTATTAATACAAAAAAATTATTTTAATTATTTGTATTATATGTTATTATTAATATATAGAGTTATTCACGTTGTTATGAAGTCGTTGGTGCCTATACTATTTAAAAAAATCTTAAAATATATAAAATGATGAATAGATATAATAAAGATAAAAAATATGAAAAGTAATCAAACGATAATAAATATGATTAAAGAGAGGTGGAAGTTATGATTACATTTATAAAAAAAGTTGTTACAAATAGAAAAAGGGAGTATTTAACATTAACTATCATTTTAAGTATACTAGCTTCTTTTGAGTTTTGTACTCTAGCAATGTATTCTTCAATGGGTTTAGCTAATGATAATATGTTAGTTACTATGGCATTGAATGGTTTACCTACATTAACAACCTTTATTTCATTAGTGCTAAGTGTTTTTATCGCAAAATATTTTATTGATAGTAAAAAACAAGAGTTTTCTATTCTATTGTTATCGGGTAGAGATAATAAGGATTTATTTCTTTATTTGCTTATTCAATATGGAGTATTGGTTTTGATTTCGTTTATCATTGGTTCTTTCTTAGGATATTTCTTAGTGATATTAATGAATACTGTTATTCAGCAATTATCTATACCTTATTTATTGAAGTATTCATTTTTAGATACGTTATATTTGTATATTATTTTTATGTTTATAACGATAATGTTTATTTTAGCTGTGAGTGCTCATCAATTTATAATGTTGGATCGATCTTTATCTGCTTATTTATCACGTAAAAAATCGATAGATAAAGCTCCTTACAAGATGCAATTTAGTGCAATTTCAAAAAATAAAATACCAGTTTCTTCAATATTGACATTGATTTTTGGGATTTGTATTTTTGTATTTTATTTACGTGAATTGTTAAATAGTCAAACGGATATAAGAGCTTTGTGGTTTTATTATATATTTACATTATTAGGATTAAGTATCATCATTAATAAAACAATGCCACTTATTTATGACTTTTTTCATAGACAATTAATAAAATATCCTGTTTTATTTCATGTATTTGCTTATTTTAATGATTTTTCTAAAGCTCTATCTGTATTAGTCAATTTAAATGCTAATTTAATACCTACAATGTTATTTTTAGTCATTATATCTGAAGGTCAAACGATTTTACAAGTTATTGTTATTCCTTGTTTCATTATGACAGTAATCATGATAGGGTTATGTTTTATTCTTAGATATATTATGTATGATAAACATATAAGGACAACGATTGCGACTTTAAATGCTGTTGGTTATGGTCCAAAGAAATTAAAAGTAATTTTATCTTTAAAGAATGTTTTCTTTATTTTATTTGAAATTGTTGTTCCACTTATTTTATTCTTAGTTTTAGCATTGAGGTATTTAAATTATAATGTTTGTATTTGTTTGACTTTTGTTTATGTTTTATTATATTTGATTGTTATTCTCTTTATTTTCATCAAGGAAAATAAAATGATAAAGGAGGTTGCTGGTGATGTTCAATATCTTAATAGAGGCGAATAATCTTTGTAAAGCATATAGTAGTAAAAATAAAGTATATCCAATATTAAATGATATTCATTTTACTTTATACAAAGGTGATTTTGTATGTATTATGGGAACTTCTGGTTCAGGAAAGAGTACACTATTAAATTGTTTATCCACTTTAGATACAATCAATCGAGGAAGTATTCAATTTAATGGTAAG
>Ga0129308_1002597_pt1 | contig 14841 bp, 9 predicted proteins | sample L827metagenome_FD_94440 | JGI IMG/M metagenome (GOLD analysis project Ga0129308, IMG submission 94440) | Ring-tailed lemur group fecal microbial communities from Wisconsin, USA - L827 metagenome | ecosystem: Host-associated > Mammals > Digestive system > Large intestine > Fecal | place: USA...
CAGATATCTCCTATGCAAACGATAGAGAGTGGAGCGATTTTTCGATATACTTAGCTTTGCTGCGGGAGTGACTGTCTGAGCATAGCGAGTTTCACGTAAGCAGCATAAATCAGCGTATGTCGAAAAATCGTGGGAACGAACGTGTTTGCATAGGGGATATCTGCTTGTTCTCTCGGCGTCTGTTCTCCCAACTTTATCTTTTTATCAATTCTCACACCATTAGTATAACCTATCCACTGTAAATTCTTCCACAACCATATTGTAAAAAATACCATACTGCGGTGCAAACGGCCATGTGAGAGTATACTCTTTCCTATCTAATTTACGCTCTCTCAAATCTCGTATTGCCTGATAGGCTCCCTCTATCGGTTCCACAACTTCCATAGAAATCTCTCCATTTTGCATTCTATCTATCTCAATCTCTTGACATCTGGCATACTCACATCCTATAAAAACCTTTTTTCTCGCAGACTGAAATAATGCATCATGAAATCTTGGTATAAACTCCTCATCCTCCGCGACTAATCTGGCCATAAAATTTTGTGATAAAATCATCTCCTCCTGCCAAAACATTTTCAAAAGATTTTGTTCAAAAGCTCGGTAAATATAAGAAAACATTGCCTGTAACTGACTATGTAAGCCAAAACAACAAATATAATCATACTCGTTTTCTTTCAAGCAACTCAAATATCTTCCTGACCTTTTACTCTCTCCTAAAAAATGTTCTACAAGACAGAGCGCATAAGCTTCAAATTCCTCACACGATATCTCTCTTCCTCTTTGCCTTATAAAATTTTGTAACTCATCGCAAAAAGAAGAGTACTCCTCCTCACCAATTCCATTTAAGCTTATTTTCCTAATCTCTATCTTCCCGCTCTCCCGCCTTGAGAGAGCATATTTTTTTATAGCCTGTCTCATAGAAATCTCATCATAATCCAACAGAGTGATTTTAGAAAAATGCTTCATCAAAAGAGATAAGTCAAAATCATTACAAGCTCCAGCTCCCAAAATCATAAGTGTTGGATTTTTAGATTTTTCTTTCTTATTTTCACTTTTTTTTAAGGCAATCTTCTTCTTTTCTTTTATTAATAAATCAGCCTCCTCCTGACACTCCACTGTCTGAATCAAATATTTGGTCAAAATTTCTCGATATTCTCTCCAATTTTCAAAAGCATTTGGAATAATAAAATTTTTCTTTATCTCATTATAAAGCACTTTTTTCTCCTCTTAAAATTGTTTTTCTTCCAGCGCAAATCGTATTGTATTAAGATCAATCTCTGACTTTGCCTTAAAATCCTCCAAAATTTCCATTGCTCTAGCTTTGACACGTTTTAACAGCTTTGTCTCTCGGTTTATATCAAAAACCGCTTCATCTGGCTCCACATCCTCAGGATAAATTCCGTATTTTTCCAATTTTTCATAAACATGATTCATTGCCTGTTCCATATCACTAAAAAATTCACTTCCCCTGATGCGAATAAACTGCCATCCAATTCGCTCCAATATCGTCTGTCTCTCCATATCTGCGCGAATCTGAGCTTCACTACTATGGTATCTCTCGCCGTCACACTCAATTGCAATCTTATTCTCTTTATAAATTGCTACAATATCCAATCGATAAGCTCCAACCTTCCACTGCTGCTCAATATGATATCCTCTAGCTACTAATGCCTTCGCCACCGCTTCCTCAAAAGGAGACTCTGCCTTCGCCTCTATCTCTTCACTAACCTGCTCAAAAGCTTCTGGATTTGTGGCATAATCAAGCAAAGTTTTCCTGATATCCCCCGCCTTTAAGTCATTTGGGGCATCCAGCGAATTCACAACCCAAAGTTGGTCTCTTGCTCGACTTGTAGCGACATTATAGCGCTTACGCACAGAGTCCTCCACACCGTAACCCTGCAAAGCTAGTGGTCCTTCTCCCTGAGTGCTATCTACCATACTCAGGAAAATAACATCTCTCTCATCTCCCTGAAAATTGGATGCATTTCCACATAAAATCTTTCTTCGCTCAATTTCCTTGGCATCGATATATTTAAAAATAAGCGACTGAATTTTCTTTGCCTGCACATCACCCAAAAGCGAAATAATACCAAATGTTTTCTCCTCGTACTCAGGCTGCTCCATGCACGCCATCAAAAGCGCTACGATATGCTTTGCCTCCTGCAGATTTTCCTTTATGCGACCATTCCTCTCTCCATCCTCCACTCGATAATTCACAACTGCTGGAAGTAAATTAGAGCTGCTTGCATCTCGAAGTGGCTTAATTTTATAATCATAAGATAATTTATTGCTAAATCCAATAATTTCTGGTACACAGCGAAAATGCTCTCGAAGCATCAGAGACTGAAATGTCGTAGCCGCGATATCATAGAGGGACGTCTTTATATTATATAAATGTGAGTTTGGTATCACATCACCTAAATATACCTGTTCTAAATAATTCATTTTATCAATCTCTACTCCGACTCCCATCGGGCTCACCTGCTTATCATCTCCGACAATAATAAGCTTTCTCGCCATATAGGCAATCGCAAGTGAGGACACATCTGACTGACTCGCCTCATCTACAATAATCACGTCAAAACGATTCACCTTTGGGTCTAAACTCTCAACTGCTCGATTCATCGTCATAATCCATCCTGGCACAGCTCCCTGACATTTCGCCATTAATTTTCTCGCCTTGGCCTTAAGCCTTGGCGCATTCTTTCCTGTGCCTTTTCCAATCTTTTTCACCGTCTGCTTCCAGCCTTGTAAAGCCTGCTTCATATCAATATCACATTCTGTCTTTTTCAACAAATGATACCATGCGCAAATCTCCGCATATTTTGCTGTCACTTCTCGATATTTTTTGCTGAGTATAATGCTCTCTTCTTGGAGTTCTCTAAAAGGATTATTTACAATCTCAGCAATAATTTCTGTGTACTGTTTCCATTTCCATGCATCCAAAATATTACTTGGAACAGTACTCTGCCCATGAATTCCAACTCTGTCTCTAACCTCCTGCGCCCATTTTGGAGCGACTGTAGTAATTTTTTCAAGTATCTCTTCTCGCTCCCTCTGCAGACTATATTTTTCGTAAGTCTCCTCCAGCTTAGCAAAATTTTCTGTATATTCTAAAACATTTTCCTCTTTCATTGCCCCGACAAGTTTTTTACAAATCTCTGAGCTAATACGTTTTTTCTCCTGCAAAATAAGCTTATTTTTCTCAAGCTTACCTTCTTCCTTTTGCATATCAATTCCTAATTGGCACGCTTTACTCATAAAAGGAATGATATTTTTTGCGGCTGTTAAAATTTTATTCATTTCCTCTAGTTCAGAATCTAATGTCGTAATTGAAAAAATCGTATCAACTGGCAAATTTGCATTTTCCATTTTTTTGACTAAATTGAAATAATCTGTTTCATACCAGGAAGTATAATACTCAATTTCTGGAATCCACTTGCTCGCAATTCTCTCTGGCTCTAAAGTATCAAGAGAGAAGAAATTTGGGACTTGATGCAATGTCAATAGCTCATCCCAGTATCTCGCACACTGCTCTCTCTCTCTTGCAACCTTAATACTATTTAATACAATATTACAGTCACTATCAGACTGAATTTTATTTCCATTAATTTTAATCTCATCCAAAACCATATGAAAATCTCGGTTAAAAAATAGGTCAAGACCTGTTATTTTTCCCTTTCTCTCAAAAACGTCTCTTAATTTTTCAAGAATTGGAATATATTCTTCCTTATGGTCTTCATGCTCAAACTCAATTGTCTTTCCAAACTGTTCTGCGACAAGGGTTTCTGCTAAGCTGCATGTCGTATTAATTTGTCCAATTAATGTCTCCCAACGTCTCTTATACGCCGTTCCCTTTCTTCCATCAACAGCAGCGTATTTCATCCACTCTTCAATCTGACCAAACTTTTGCATTTGTTTATTTAAGTCATCCAAATTTTCCTGACTTGGAATATCCATATCAAAACTTGCAAATTCTGTCTCAAAGGATAATTGTTCTCTCTCATTTTTTCTTGTAATTTTCCACTCTCTTTGCACCTCTAAATCTTCTAGTTGATGCTTCATTTCTCGTCTCTTGGCACAACATTTTTCAAATTCAGCTGGTGAAATTATCTCACTAGGTCTTGGCAACTCACAAAGTAGCTCTTTTTCATCTAGATTGGTCAATTTTTCGTTGCTTTTATAAAGACTAGACAGCTCCTCAAAGCTTACTGGAAGTGGACGATACATTCTGATCTCTCCGGGAATATAAGATAAATCCTCCCTATGTTCTGCCACAAACTTAGCAGCCTTAGAAACTGAAATTGCCTCTCCATTTAAGACAATTTCTGTATATTCCTTATGAATTGACTCAAATATTTTCTTCCTGACATCAGCTAAATCATTAATAACCTGCTTTCTCTCTCTAGAAAATATTTCTTTTTCCTTTTCCAGCTCAAACGAAGTATATTTAGACATATAATCTATAATTACATCGATAGATTTCTCCATATCCTCATTAGAATCATCTAAAACAGAAACACATAGACCTTGAAGTCCCTTCACCACCTTATCTTTTAGGACATTTAGCGCCTTTTTTGTGTGACTCGTCACAAGAATTGTATTTCCCTGCGCGAGAAAATGTCCCATCAAATTGGCGATTGTATGTGTCTTTCCAGTTCCCGGAGGTCCCTGCACTAAAACTGCATTGTGAGTCTCAATTCTTCTTGCAATCTCTAGCTGCTCCTTATTTGCCTCCTTTGAGAGAAGAATATCCACGCTCTCTCCCCCAACTGCGGCAAGCTGCTCCTCAATACTCTCCTCATGATCCTCCGCTGGAAGTTCAATCTTCCCTCCACTGACAATATCTAATAAATGAGATGGTATATCTCCCTGCTTCTCCAAATTATCAATGATTTGATCAACCGCTTTTCTCGTTCCATCCACTCTTTTTCTGACAATAAAAGTTGGATTCCAGTATAAAAGAAAACGATTATCTTTTTTCCAATTTTTCACCTCTCCATCGCTCGAAAATAAGCTCTCCGCCGAAAATTGATGAGCAAATCCTTTTAAAAATTGTGGAGTATCATTTCGGTCAAGCGGATGATAATCATTCTCCTCTAAATCATCAATAGAAATAGAAACTGCATCCCAATTTATTCCATCTATCTCCTGAAGTGCTGCGGCATAAATTTCTGACTCCACATCTGTATCCTCGATACAAATGATATTATCTTTAGAGTAAAATACAGTTTTTACACGTCGAGTAAGAATCGGATGATTTATCTCCTTTTTTTCTTTATCTTTTAGAAATCCATTTGAGACAATCATCTCCAATATCTCTGCATCTCGCTCTAACTCAATATGGAGCTGATATAATTTTGCAAAAAATTTCCTCGTCTCGTCAATGACAAGCTGTTTTTTTACCCACTCCTCCCGCTCTCTAATCCAAGTTACATAGGAATTGACACGATTGCTATTTTCTAGAAAAAATTCAATAACCTCTGTCGTCTCCTGCTCATTATTTTGCTGTTGACTTATGTTTTCTACTTGCTCTGTCTTTACATTCTCACTTATTTCCTGCTCTTGATTTTTATTTGTTTTCCCCCATGTATTCTTTTCTTGATTTACGTCTTCTTTTTCTTCCTCTTTTTTTACTTCTTTCGATTTATCCGCTTCCTTTTTTTCGCCCAAAAGGTCATCCAACGTAATAAGTCCTGGCTCCTCCTCGATTTCCTCTGGCTCCTCAAGTTCCTCAATCTTTTCTAAAATTTCACCTGTATGTTTATCCTTTTTTATGGCTTGATAACAAGTAATTCCATTTTCAAATGCGTCCCAGCCATCTAAAAGCCACTGCCTAATACTCTCGTCAGGTTGAGGACAGGAAGTGAATTCTGGTTTATGTACACAAAGTAGAGCTCTATTTGAGTCAATTGTATCCTCCTCCACACGATCTCGATAAAATACCTCAATATTTTCCTCATCCTTTGGAATCTGTGAGAGCGCACACGACCAATGATAATCCTTGATATCCAGTATCGTTTTTTGTCTTAGAGCTGTCATATCACGAATATACTTGTACAGAGCAATCACCTTATCTAGATTATCTTCTGTTGACTTTTTTAGAACTTCTTGATTAACGCTATATTTATTTTGATAAATAGTTTCACTCATACGTATGTATCTCCTAAATTTAAACTACTTTTCTTTCTTAATCTATTGTTATTCTATCCTTTTCCTGCTTTTCTTTCAACTGTCTTTTTATATCACATCACTAATAATATACCTTAATATTTCTTTAAAATAACAAACGGTATTGAGCGAATCAGCAAAAATCCATTAAATCTGAAATACATAATCAATTCCAAAACTTAAGTTTCCAACTCTAAAAAAATATGCTATAATAGAAAATACAAATGGACATTCTTACCACTTAATGTCGGAAAGTGATTTTGTAAAGGAGGAATTGTGTATGAAATTGCCAGATATAAGAGATGTCATGCTTGAATATAAGGGAATGTTACTTTTGTATCGCTCAGCTTTAAAGCAGATGAGCACAAAACTCGAAATATTGGGAGATGAGTATCAATTTTCCCACGGATATAATCCGATAAAACAGATAAAGTCAAGAATCAAGACGGAGGAGAGTATTATCCGCAAACTCCAGAGAAAAAGAAAGGATATTACTGTAGATAATATTAATCTCTATATCGAGGATATCGCTGGAATCCGTATTCTCTGTGAATTTACTCCGGACGTCTATCGAATTGTAGATTTAATTACCTCACAAAAAGATGTGGAAGTTTTAAAAACAAAAGATTATTTTCAAGATCCAAAACCAAATGGATATAAAAGTTATCATTTATTAGTGACGATTCCAGTCTGTCTCGCAGAGCGCACAGTCTTAACAAAGATAGAAATCCAGATTCAAACTGCGACGATGAATTTTTGGTCCTGTCTGGAAGAACAGGCCTACTATAAATACAATGGACAGGTTCCCGAATATATCCACAAAGATTTAAGAGAATGCTCTAAAATGATAAGCTATCTAGACAGCAAACTCTTTCAAATTAAAGAAGAAGTGAAGAAATAAAATATGCTCCCACGCATTCTAAAAGAATAGAGGCGGTGGGAGCTTTTCTTTAAAATTTTCTTAAAATTTAATCTCTTTTCCTTCTTTTCTCCACTGATGGAATTCAGCTGTCGCCGAGAGTAATACATCAGAGGAAGAATTAAGAGCAGTCTCTACAGAATCCTGCACAACACCGATAATAAATCCAACACCAACTACCTGCATGGAAATATCATCTGGAATTCCAAATAAAGAACATGCCATTGGAATCAAGAGAAGGGAACCTCCAGCTACTCCAGACGCTCCACAGGCAGAGAGAGCTGCCAAAATGCTTAAAATAATGGCTGTAGCAAAATCCACCTCAATTCCGAGAGTATGTGCCGCTGCCAACGACATTACTGTAATTGTAATTGCCGCTCCGTCCATATTGATAGTGGCTCCAAGCGGAATCGATACGGAGTAAGTATCCTTGTCAAGACCAAGCTCCTCACAGAGTGCCATATTAATTGGAATATTGGCAGCTGAACTTCTCGTAAAAAATGCGGTAATTGCGCTTCGCTTTAAACATTTAAATACAAGTGGAAATGGATTTTTGCGTATCATCACATAAACCAAAATCGAGTTCGTCACAAGACTGATAAAGAACATGCATCCGAGCAAAACTGCCAAAAGCTTTCCATACTCCGAAAAGATAGAAAGTCCACTTGTAGAAACAGTTGTGAACACAAGACCTAAAATACCAAATGGTGCTAAATTAATAATCCATGTCACGAGCTGAGAAACGGCAGCTGAGATATCCTCGAGCATATTTTTAGTCGTCTCATTGGCACGTCGAAAAGCAATGCCAAGTAAAACAGCCCAAAATAAAATCGACAGATAGGTAGCATTAGATAGTGAAGTAATCGGATTTGACACAACTGTCAAAACTAAATTTTCTAGCACTTCCGCCACACCACTCGGCGCATTTGTCTCTGCAGCTGCATCCGCCAAAGTTAATGTAACTGGAAATAATGTGCTGGCTGCCACCGCAATAAAAGCTGCCAAAAAAGTACTAAACATGTACAAAATAATAACTGTCCGGATGATACCTCCCTGCGTCTCCTTTGCGTGACAGAGTGAGCTCATAACAAGAAAGAATACTAAAATCGGCGCAATTGCCTTTAAAGCACCGACAAATAAATTTCCCAGTATTCCAATTCCCGTGGCAGAAGGCAGAAATAAGCCCAAAATCACACCACAAACGAGCCCCACTAAAATGCGTTTTACGAGGCTAATATCCATCCATTTTTGAAATATGTTTCCCATTTTCTTCTCCTCTTTCTTTTAAGTTTATCTTTGCAAGCTATAACGATTTTTCAAAGAAAATATTCATTTTTATAGAAACTTTAATATGTGCATTCTTACTATAAAAAAAGTCCACAAAATCCACGTTAATCAGTAGTACAGGCAGTACAGAACAAATTTTCTTGTTCTTAATTTGGCATTCTGACAGACTATCCGATTGCTTTCCCTAAATAACCGTTATGTTCTATTATATCTCCACCTTTCCTTCTTTGCAAGATATCTAAACCCTTTTCTCTCTTTTATTACTTTAAAGTGAAGATTGGAAACTTTTTTCATAAAAACAACAAAAACCGCATTAGATTTCTTCCAATAGCATTCAGTTAATGTCATTGGAGTTTTTCCTTTGCGGCTTTCCCATTTAAGAACTTTTCTGTTTTTTTGTACCCCACATTTTTTTGAGTACCCCATTTTGTACCCCATTTTTGTGTAAAAATATGAGTTATTTTGAAGCGTTTTGTAAATTTTAGCATTGTAAAATAAAATCTATAAATAGCTTAAACTCTGATAAAATGCGATATCTAATCAAGCACATAAGGAGTCACCTGATACACGTAATAGTTAAGCCAATTCGTATACAATGTATTCGCATGACATCTCCAAGAACGCCAAGGTTTATTGTCCGGATTATCGTCTGGATAATAATGAACGGGAATTTGAATATCAAGTCCCTTTGCCAAATCTCTCTTATATTCTTTATCTAATGTCATAAAATCATACTCTGGATGTCCACTGACAAAAATCTGTGTTCCAGTTTCATTTATAATAATAAATGGACCTGCCTCCTTAGAATCCGCCAAAATTCTTAATTCTTCTCTAGCTTGTACATCCTCTCTCCTAAAACCTGTATATCGAGAATGTGGCGCTAAAAACACATCATCAAATCCTCTGATAAGAGGTGTTCTTCTGTGAATTGCCTTATGCTCGTACACTCCAAAGAGTTTTTTTCCAAGATGATGCTTCTGAATTCCATAATGATAATAAAGTCCCGCCTGAGCAGCCCAACAAATATGGAAGGTAGAAGTTACATGTGTTTTTGACCATTCCATCATAGTAGAGACTTCCTCCCAGTAATCAACCTCCTCAAAGGCTAAATCCTCCACGGGAGCTCCTGTAATAATCATTCCATCAAAATGATGTTCCTTAATCTCATCGAAGGTTACATAAAACGCTTCCATATGAGAGGCAGGTGTATTTTTAGACTCATGCATTTTTGTCTTTAAAAATGTCACATCTACTTGAAGCGGAGTATTTGACAAACTTCTAAGTAAATGTAATTCTGTATCTTGTTTTACAGGCATTAGATTTAAGATGATAATTTTTAATGGACGAATATCCTGCGACATCGCACGGTTCATATCCATTACAAAAATATTTTCATCCTCTAATATTTTTTTTGCAGGTAATTCGCTATCAATTCTAATTGGCATCTTAATTCTCTCCTTTTTTCTTTTTCTAAATTCAAGAACGTCGTTGACATTCTCGTTATAGCGTATGCGTCCATTTTCCATTATTACGAGACTTCAACAGTTCAAAATATAGACAAGAACTACTGAAGCTTTATTTATATATACACCAAGTACTTATCCAATCAAACTTTTTAATATAGCTAAACTTTAGTACTTACTGCCGCGTACGCCCGCAATCTTACTAAAGATTACTCTTCTGCTATCATTTCTAAAAAATCCTCCTCCGATATAATCAAAACTCCAAGCTCTTTTGCCTTTTTGTTTTTGGAAGATGAAGATTCTTTATTATTATTAATTAAATATGTTGTCTTCTTTGTCACAGAGCCTGTCACTTTTCCGCCGAGACTCTCTATTTTTTCTTTTAATTCACTTCTATTTTTAAAATGGTTGACGGAGCCTGTGATAACAAAAGTTTGATTCGCTAATTTTAGCGCCTCCCCCTCCTCTATCTCAACTTGCTCAAAGCTAAGCCAAGATAAAAGCTCATCTACCAATCTCTTATTATGTTCATTTGTAAAATAATCCACGATATTCTGCGCGATGACTTCTCCGATTCCATCAATCTCCACAAAATCCCTGACCTCTGCCTTTCTAATCTTTTCTAAGTCATAAGAAAATGCCTTGCAGATTAGCTTCGCATTGGATAATCCTACATTTAAAATACCTAATGCAAATAGGAATCTCGGGAGCGTTGTATGCCTTGACTTCTCGATAGAATTAATCAGATTTTCATAGGATTTCTTTCCAAATCCCTCCATCTCTATAATAAGCTCTTCCCACTGAGAGAGCGTATACAAATCGCTAAGCTCTGTCAAAAATTCTTTTTCTATCATTTTATCGATAGTAGCCTCTGAAAGTCCATCGATATTCATCGCATTTCGACTCACATAATGGGCAAAAAGCTTTCTCTTTTTCGCACTGCAAAGAGGATTCGCACAGTATAAAACCTGAACATCGTTCGTCTCTTTGATCGTCGTCTCACCGCCACAGGCTGGACAATGTGCTGGAATTTCTAGATTGTCACTCTGCGTAAAATTTTCTGCCACCTGTGGAATAATCATATTTGCCTTAAAAATGGAAATTTCATCTCCAATTCCAAGCTTTAATTGTCTCAAAATACTGATATTGTGAAGACTCGCACGGCTAACGCTTGTCCCCTCTAACTCCACAGGCTCAAAAATCGCCACAGGATTAATAAGCCCTGTTCTTGATGGACTCCACTCAACCTCTAACAAATGTGATTTCGCAATCTCGTCTCTCCACTTAAAAGCAATAGAATTTCTTGGAAATTTGGCTGTTCTTCCGAGACTATTGCCATATGCGATATCATTGTAAATAAGCACAAGACCGTCAGATGGAATATCATTTTGTGGAATTTTTTGCTCAAAATTTGAGACAACCTCTGGCACCGTCTCTGCCGTCACTTTTTTATACTCAACAACATCAAAGCCGAGTTTTCTCATCCATTCAAAGCTTTCCTCAACTGTCGCTATCTCTTCTCTTCCCTCTGCTTTTACGAGTGTAAACGCATAAAATCGCACTCTTCGATTCGCTGTAATCTGATTATTTAATTGCCTTACAGAACCACTGCATAAATTTCTTGGATTTTTATATTTCGCCTGTACTTCCTCGATTTCTGCATTGATTTTCTCAAAATCAGAGTACGTAATAATAGCCTCACCTCTTAGCATAAGCTCTCCATCAAACGGAATCTTTTCAGGAATATTTTGAAATACTCTCGCATTATTTGTGATAACCTCACCGATCTCTCCATTTCCTCTCGTGACAGCTTTTTTTAAACTTCCATCTTTGTAAGTGAGAACAACAGTGAGTCCGTCCAATTTCCAGGAGAGAACTCCCTCCTTATCTCCCAGCCACTTTGAAAGAGCAACTCGGTCCTTCGTCTTATCGAGAGATAACATTGGAAACTCATGAGTTTCTTTTTCGAGTTCATTTAATACCTCATAGCCGACATGAATTGTTGGACTATTGGATAAAACGATACCAGTCTCTTCTTCTAGAGCTTTCAGCCTATCGTAAAGAGCATCATACTCTAAATTTGACATAACCTCTCTATCTTCCTGATAATAAGCCTTTCCCGCCTCATTTAGAGTCTCAATCCACTCTTTCATTTGCCTAATTTTCTCATTCATCTTCTTTCCTCCATCATCATGTCTGAATATATCACCGAAATTTTATACTCTCCATAGCGAAAGCTAAAGATTTTACATTCCATATCATAAACTATATTTAAAACCGCTATTATTCTTATCGCAACATATGTCTATAATCTCGACAAAATCTTTCATAGCAAACATCTCTACTCTATATTTTATAGCAGTTAGAAATAAAAATCCCTATCTATTCATTTGTAGGCATCCGTCTACTGACATGACTTTTCACAGTAATCAAAAAATTTCTTCGCCTCTTTTTTACTAATCTTTTTATACTGTCCTAATTTTAAATTTTCCATCCGATAATTCATAATACGAATTCTCTTTAAATCTCGCACCTCATATCCAACCGCCTCACACATTCGTCGAATTTGGCGGTTGAGTCCCTGTGTTAAAATGATATGAAACTCCTGTTTTCCACTCTTCCAAACTTTACACTCTCTTGTCACCGTGTCTAAAATTGGAACACCCTGGCTCATTCTTTTTATAAAGCGAGGCGTAATTTCGCGGTCTACTCGCACGACATATTCTTTCTCATGAAAATGTCTCGCCTTTAAAATATAATTCATGAACTCACCGTCATTGGTAAGCAGCAATAGACCCTCGGAATCCTTGTCTAATCTTCCGACTGGAAATACTCTCTTTGGATAGTGAATAAAATCAACGACATTATCCTTATCCTTCTTTGAGGCAGTGCAGACGATTCCCTTTGGCTTGTTAAAAGCAAGAAGAATAAATTCTTCTTCTTTTTTCGCTGTCACTCCCTCTACTTCAATCTTTTGATTTTTAGAAACTTGCATTCCCATCTGAGCTACTTTTCCATCTACAGTCACTTTTCCAGCTTCAATATACTCATCCGCTTTTCGCCTAGAACATATCCCCGCCTCACTCAAAAATTTATTTAATCGAATTTTTTCTTCCACTTTTCCTTCCTTACGCCTGTGTGCATTTTGCATTTGCTTTTTCTACAAATGGCTCTGCCTTCACAATAAAACGCTCATGAGTTCCTTTACCGATCATTCCGCAAGCATCACTTACTTTTACATCAAAGACAAGTCTTTTTCTGTCGATTTCCACAAGTTCACATACACAAGTTGCGCTAAGACCAATCGGAGTCGCACTTGTATGGGCGATATCAAGCTTTGTCCCAACTGTAGTAAGTCCCTCGTCAAGCTGTCCATCCAATAACTTCACTGCTGTCTGCTCAATAAGAGCAATCATAGCAGGAGTTGCATAGACAGGCAGGGAACCGCTTCCCACTGTAGCTGCTGTATTATTTTCTGTCACTAATTCTGACTTTTCTGCTTTCATTCCTAATTTTAATTCTGCCATTTCATTCACCTCTATAATTTTCACTTTATTTTTATCAAATATTATCGTAACTTTTAGATTTTAACATATTTTTATATGGTATGCAAGGTGAGTGAAAAGAAATTCACGGAAATCAATTTTTATAGGTTTTGAAATAAGTTAGGGGTAAGAAAGAATGGAGGTGGACACCGAGAGAGCAAGCCAGTATCTAGTTTGGAAGCACGTTCGTTCCCACGATTTTTTGACATACGCTGATATATACTGCTCTCGTGAAACTCGCTATGCGGGGGCAGTCACTCCGTAGCAAAGCGATGTCATTTAGTTCAGATTTGCTGCATAAAAAGAATCCTTTTTGGAACAACAAAATATTTTTATACTGCCTTTTTTCAAAATAAACAAAGAAATTCTTTTTTTAATAGTACAAAAGATAATATAAAATTTTACTCGTTTTTTTATTCAAAAAAACATCATTTTGTGTTAGAATGAAACTGAAAACAAAAAAATAAACACAGAGGAGATGTTCTTTATGATTTCTAGTATACACTATTTTGAGGAAAAAAACATTTCTATTTTAAAAAAATCCAACACAATTTATAGAATATGTTTATGAACTTACTGTAGAGCTTCACAGACTGGGTCTGGAAATGATAAAAGAGAGTTTGGAAACGATGAATCAGATGCTTTGCGACAGTAAGGTTCGATGAAGGAAATACAACTCTCTCTTGTGTAAATGGAAAAAATGCGATACAGTAAAGATACAAAACAATCCTTTGTATCTAAACAACATATTTATGATCGAGTCTGATGAATAAAATCCAAAGATAAATTTGCACTATCACTATCCTATATTTTTCTCTTATTATATAATATATTACCATAAAACATAAAAGGAGGATGCATTGTTTTCTACAAATACAAAAAAATATAAACTTTTCAACGAAGATGCCCTAAGTCTTCTTTCGAGAATTCCAAATAATTCTATTGACCTTATCTTAACTGATCCCCCCTACAACATTGCTTCAAAATCTACTGGTAACATTAAGCTTGCAAATGGAAAGACAATTAATAATAACATTGCTGACTGGGATAAAAAAACTTTAATTCCCCAAGACTATGTAAATGATTTCAAACGAGTTCTCTCTCCCAAAGGTAATATTTTTATTTTCACAAGTTATTCACTTCTTGGAAAATGGCACGAGGCTTTTGATAAAGAATTTAGAACCTTCCAGATATTTGTATGGCATAAAACTACTCCAACGGAAAGCGTATATAAAAACAGCTTTCTAAACAGTTGTGAATTAATAGTTTGTCTATGGAACAAAAATCACACTTGGAATTTTTTAGGTCAAAAAGAAATGCATAATTTCTTTGAATGTCCTTCTTGTCGATTTCCCGAAAAAATAGCTTCTCCCAATCACCCCACACAAAAACCACTTGTACTAATTGAACATCTGGTCAAAATAGCTTCCAATCCCAATACAATAGTGCTAGATCC
>Ga0129308_1002598_pt1 | contig 14836 bp, 4 predicted proteins | sample L827metagenome_FD_94440 | JGI IMG/M metagenome (GOLD analysis project Ga0129308, IMG submission 94440) | Ring-tailed lemur group fecal microbial communities from Wisconsin, USA - L827 metagenome | ecosystem: Host-associated > Mammals > Digestive system > Large intestine > Fecal | place: USA...
GCCGCAGACGTGGTCTGTGTGGATCTCGGCGCGGCGGACCCGGCGGCAGAGTCCGCCAGGACCACGATCAAGCTGCTGAACGGTTCCACCAACGTGAAGGCCATGGCGGCCTCGCCGGACGGAAAGTATCTGTATGTGAGCCATGCCCTGGGTCGTTACAACGTGGCCACCACTCAGGCGGACAGGGGCTGGATCTACAACAACGCCCTGACGGAGATCCGGGCAGCGGACGGTGCGGTGACGGCGGTGATGATGCTGGACGATCTGGACTGGGGAGCGGGAAATCCCTGGGGCGTAGCCGTGACGGACACGCAGATTGCCGTGGCCATCTCGGGCACCCATGAGCTGATGCTCATCGACCGGGCGAAGATGCGGGCCAAGATCGACGGCGTCACGGACGGGTCCTACTGGAATGGCAAAAACGCGGCGCTGAAATACCAGGGCTTTCTGCAGAACAAGGACGACATCGCCAACGACCTGACCTTCCTCACGGAGATGAAGACCAGAGTAAAGCTGGGGCAGGACGGACCGCGGGGGATCGCGGTGAGCGGAGATCAGATCTATACCGCCAATTATTTTTCCGGCAGCGTGTCCGCCGTGAGTCTGGACGGAAGCAGCAAGACCACCATCGCCTTCGATTCGGCGGCGGAGGATAACGTCCGCACGGGCGAGCGGTTGTGGAACGACGCTACCATCGGCTATCAGCAGTGGCAGAGCTGCGCCTCCTGCCATCCCGACGCCCGGGTGGACGGCCTGAACTGGGACAATCTGAACGACGGGATCGGCACGCCCAAGCAGGCGAGGAGCATGCTTTACACCTTCAAAAGAGGCAGGGTCATGGCCACGGGAATCCGGGCCAACGCCAAGGTGGCGGTGCGGGCCGGACTGAAATATATCATGTTCAACGCCAACTATCCGGAGGAAGAACTTCTGAAGATCGACGCTTACCTGCAGGATCTGAAGCCGGAAGCCAGTCCTTACCTGGAGGAGGGCAGGCTCAGCGAGTCCGCCCTGCGGGGCAAGGCCCTGTTCGAGGGAGAAGCAGGCTGCGCCGGCTGTCATAGTGGAGCGCTAAAGGGAAAGGACACCCTGATCTACAACTATACGCAGACGGGGAATGAGACCCGCGGCCTTCTGGTGCCGCCGCTGGTGGAGGCATGGAGGACGGCTCCCTACCTGTACGACGGCAGGGCTGCTACAGTGAAGGAAGTCCTGACCATCTACAATCCGGGATACCGCTCCGGAGATGGAAAGCACGGAGATGTAAACGGATTATCAGAGGCCCAGCTGGACGACCTTTCCAATTACGTTATGTCCCTCTCCACGGAGTCGGATACCCTGGCGGCCAGCAGCAGCAGTCTGGATTTTGGCATTGTGAAGCCGGGATATGAGAGCGTGGCCGCCAAAACCGTGACCATAGGGGGCTTTGGGCCAGGCGAGCTGGCGGGAGCCACAGCCATTATGAAGGAAGGGTCTGCCTTCATCCTGACCGCGGGAGCCATCGAGGGCAGGGATGAGCTGAGCCTGGAGATCCGTCCCAAGGACGGGCTGGGAAGCGGAAGCTACACCGATTATGCCCTGGTCACCGCCCCAGGCGGAGCTTCGGCCGCGGTGACTCTGCGGTTTGCCGTAGGCGGAGTTCTGACGGTCACGGGCAGCGCTGTCGTAGGCGAGTACCTGTCGGTGGCGGATGAGCTGGACGGGGCCTATCGGTATCAGTGGTACCGGGGGGCGTCGGAGGATACCATGACGCCTATCGGAAACGCCACACAGAAAAAATATCTGCTGTCTGACATCGACGAGGGCTATCGGATCAGCGTGCGGGCGGAAGCGCCGGGCAAGGTCCCGGGAGGCTCCGTGCCCACAGATCCGGTGAGACGCCTGGGGTCTGTGGTGAGCTTGACCATAGAAGGAAAACCGGCGGTGGGTCAGACAGTGACGGCAAAGCTCTCCGGAACAGGAAACCAATACACCTTTGAATGGCTGTCGGACGGAACGGCGGTGGGGGATCAGAGCGCTTACACGATCCGCACGGAGGACGCCGGCAGAGAGCTGGTGCTGCGGGCAAGCTGCGCGGCAAACGGCAGTCAGCTGACGGCGGGGCCGGTGGCGGTTCCGTCGGAGAACGAGGCGCTGGTCACGATCCGCGTGACCGACAACAGCGGGGCGGCCGTAGCGGACGCCACGGTCACAGCGACTGAGATCCCGGCATCCCAAACGGCTTCGGCAGACAGAATGGCGGCAGCGGCGAATGCTGAAGGAGCGGCCGCAGGGGCAAAGGCCGCCATGGCGGCGGGCAGAAGAGCTCTGACGGCGACGACAGACTCTGCCGGAAGAGCGTACCTGGCTCTGGGAAGCGGCAGTTATACCATCACCGTATCGAAGAACGGGGAGAACGCGTCCCAGGCGCTGATCGTTTCCGAGGAAGATGTGGCGGCGGGCGGGTCGGAGACCGCGCTGGAGCTGGCGAAGGCGGCGGAGTACAGCCTGAGCGGCAGCTACAGCGCAGCCGGAGAATACGGCGCGCTGGCGGAGCTTATCGATCAGAGGGGAACCGTCGTGTCCGCGTCGGACAACCGGAGCGCGAAGGACAAGACCTTCCGGCTTTCCGCGCCTGCAGGAACCTACACCTTGAAAATCAGCAAGCCCGGACATCTGAGCGTTACGGTGACAGAGATTCCGGTGACCGGCGATCTGGACGTCAGCACGATCCTGGAGCTGACGCCGGGTGACGTCAGAGCAGATCGGAATGAGCGCGTGGACTTTCTGGATATCGCGGCTATGGCAGGAGCCTTCGCCAATCGTTTCCGGCTCTGGGACGTGCCGGACATCGACGGCGACGGGGCGTTCACGGCCAGCGATCTGAATTACGTGCGGGAAAACTACGGAAAAGAGGCATTGCATCTCTCCTGGAGTCAGCTGGGTGAAAAACAGCGGCCGGGAGAAACGCAGTAAGGGGGTGATGCACTTCAAACAGGACTTGTTCTGATAGGAATTGGTCAGAAGGAGAGTTTATATGAAGGAGGAAAGAAAGTTGAGAAAAAGCAAGAAATGGATCGCGCTGGCGGCATCCTTCGCGGTGCTGATGAGCTGCTTTTCCGGTTTTGCCACCGTGTCCGCCTTTGGGGCGGATACGCCGGTCAGCGCTTACTCAGCGTCGGATGTGTATCCGCTGATGGCCACGTCGTACACCGGGTGGCAGAGACCGACTTCGAGTCAGTCTGTTAAGACTGGACTTTATGTGAATACTACCACGTCGCTCACTGACGGAGGAAGCGCCACATATACCAACCTGGACTTCGGAAGCGACGGGCTGGATCAGATCAAGATCGTGTACACGGGGTTTAACCGGGCGGATACCGTCATGGACGTGTATCTGGGAACGGACAACACAGGCACGACCATCGCGTCCATCACCCTTCCCAAAGGGTCCAAATGGGGAAGGCAGTTATACGTCACGGCGGATCTGCTGGAGGGCGTTTCTGTCACAGGGGTGCAGAATGTGTACTTCAAGATCCGCGGGCTGGCGGTGAAGTACAGCGATAATTCCTGGGACAATATCTTCGATTTCACGGGTTTGACGTTCATCAAAAAGACCGGAACAGGGACGCCTGTCGCATCGGCTGCTGTTGCAATCACAGCGCCGGTGAGCAACGCTTCCCCGGCAAACGCCTCCACAGCGTCGGAGGAGTTTTCTGTGACTTCCACGGTCTGGAAGAAAGGCGGAGAAGTATTCACAGGTAAATTCAAGTATGGCGACACCTACACCGCCAGCGTCACGCTGACCGCCAACGGGAATATGGGGTATGCCTTTGACGCCAGCACTACGGTTGCTGAGATCCCTGGAGCCACGGTGAGCAATGTGACCGTGACCGGCGAGGGAGAGGGAAATACCCTGACCTTCGACGCTGCCTTTGACAGCGTGGCCGGGATCGACGCTTACTCCGCCAGTGCGGTGTATCCGTCCATGGCCACCGCGAAGACGGGCTGGAAAAATGGAACCGGCTCCAATGGCAAGGTTCTGATGGTGGACACGGCTACGTGTACGACAGTGGAAGAGAGCGCTCTCTATACCGATCTGGACTTTGGTCCAAAGGGACTGGGGCGCGTGGAGATTCTTTACAGTGCATGTAACTCTGTGCCGCTGACGCTGGAGATATTTCAGGGCACTGACGCCACCGGCACGAAAATCGGCGAGATAAGCATCAAAGGAAATAACTGGGCAGTCAACCAGACAGCCGCCGCAGATATCGCGGCCGATGTGAAAGGCGTACAGTCCATCTATTTGAAGGTGGACGGCATCGGGGTCAACACGGACAAAGCGAATAACATCTGGGACAATGTCTTTGACTTCAGGGGTCTGACCTTTGTCGAGAAGACGGTCGTGTATCCCATCAGCGGATTTACGCCTATTGAGCCGAGAAATCACACCATCGGAAGCTCCGCCGCGCCGCTCCCCGCTCAGGTGGAGGCGGTGTACGAGGATGGGAGCAAGGCCATGGTCAGCGTGACATGGGACACTTCCGCCTATGACCTGAACAGGGCGGGTACTTACACTGTGACGGGAACGGTGGACGGAACGGACTTAAAGCCCACCGTCACGCTGGTCGTATACGAACCTGTGGACGGTTCCTACTCTGTCAGCGGCACCTTCGAGCTAAAGCCGGGTTCCGATACGGAGGGAACCTACACGGTGAAAACAGCACTGAAGGGGATGAAAGCCGTGGCCGGCACCTTTGGGCTGGCCTACGACGACTCCATTATGACGCTGCAGACGGATGGAATCGCGTACACAAACGGTGCGAAGACCGCGGGCGTAACGCTGCCCGCAGGGACGAACTACGTCATGGCGGGCTGGATCTCCAGCGACGCCGGCGGACAGAGTCCTATCGACGCGTCTGTTGCTCCGGTGGAAATACTGACGTTTTCCTTCGATATGAGCAAGAGAAACTACGACTTGATGCTGGACAGAGATTCACTAGGGATCTACCAGTATACGGGGGGAGATACCTCGCTCTGGGATAACGGCGGCTATCTGATCGACAGCGGTACGGCTTATGCCTTCGCTGCAAACAACAGTGTTTCCTACACTCACGACGATCGGTATCTCACCACGATCACCGCGCTGTCCGGAGCCGCCATTGAGATCGGCGGCTACACGCTGACCGCTGACGGGGCCGGCCAGGTGAAACTGGCGCTGGCCAACGGAAGCGTGGCGTATAAGGCGAGCAAGACGGGCTATCGTACGGCGGAGGGAACGCTGACCGCCAACAACGGCGGGCCGCTGACCATCGCCATGACGGAGCAGGGATATTACTCGGTAGTGAAAACGATCACAGGCGGGGCCATCGTGGGAGCGGACCGCGCGTCGGATTCCGCGGATTACACCTTTACCGTCGAAGCTGACGAACCGAATGTCACGCCTAAGGTTGTTGTGACCGTAAACGGCGCTGCGGTTTCCCCGCAGGTGAGCGGAAATACATACACCGTTCCGGCGGCAAAGATCACCGGCGATATCGAGATCGTCGTCACCTTTGTTGGACCGGTCAATGCTTACTCGGCGTCGGATGTCTATCCGCTGATGGCCACGTCGTACACCGGGTGGCAGAGACCGACTTCGAGTCAGTCTGTTAAGACTGGACTTTATGTGAATACTACCACGTCGCTCACTGACGGGGGCAGCGCCACATATGCCAACCTGGACTTCGGAAGCGACGGGCTGTACCAGATCAAGATCGGGTACACGGGGTTTAACCGGGCGGATACCGTCATGGACGTGTATCTGGGAACGGACAATACGGGGACGACCATCGCGTCCATCACCCTTCCTAAAGGGTCCAGATGGGGAACGCAAGTTTTTACAACGGCAGATCTGCTGGAGGGCGTTTCCGTGACGGGCGTGCAGGATGTACACTTCAAGATCCGTGGGCTGGCGGTGAAGTACAGCGATAATTCCTGGGACAATATTTTCGATTTTACGAGCCTGACCTTTATTAAAAAGACAGGAGTGGGGACGCCAGTCGCGTCGGCCTCGGTCAGCATCACAGCGCCGGTGAGCAACGCTTCCCCGGCAAACGCCTCCACAGCGTCGAAGGAGTTTTCTGTGACTTCCACCGTCTGGAAGAAAGGCGGAGAAGTATTTACAGGTAAATTCAAGTATGGGGACACCTACACCGCCAGCGTCACGTTGACCGCCAACGGGAATATGGGGTATACCTTTGACGCCAGCACTACGGTTGCTGAGATCCCTGGAGCCATGGTGAGCAATGTGACCGTGACCGGCGAGGGAGAGGGAAATACCCTGACCTTCGACGCCGCTTTTGACAGCGTGGCTGGGATCGACGCGTACTCCGCCAGTGCGGTGTATCCGTCCATGGCCACCGCGAAGACGGGCTGGAGAACCAGCGGCCAGGTACTGATGGTGGATATCGCCACATGTAAGACTCTGGGTGAAAGCGCGGTCTTTACCGATCTGGATTTCGGTTCGAGAGGACTGGACAGCATACAAATCCTCTACGGGGCAAGGAATTCACAACCGCTGACGCTGGATATTTATCTGGGATCCGACGATACGGGAACGAAGATCGCGGAAATGACCTGGCAGGGCAACGCCGATAAAGGCTGGCAGCCATATGTGACAGAAACAGGCAAGCTGCTGGACGGCGTCACTGTAACAGGTGTGCACGACATTTACATGAAAGTGAGGGGGCTTGGCGCGGAGATAGACAAGACGAATAACATCTGGGATAACGTGTTCGACTTCCGCGGCCTGACCTTTGTCGAGAAGACGGCGGCACCCACGCCTGGCGGCGTGACGGTGAGCGGGGCGGTGAAGAGCTATAATCCGCAGCTGAAAACGCAGATCTATTTGTATGCAGCGGGCGCAGACATAACGGTCACATCTGCTGCGGTGTACACCGCTGACATTGTAGCGGCTGCCGGAAACGGACAAGTGGAACAGCGCTTTGAAATTTCTGGCGTTGCAGAAGGGAATTACACGCTCGTTATACGCAAGAATATGCATTTGCCGTTTAAAGTTGAGGGCATTCGTGTAGGAAGTACGAATTTGGACTTGACACAAAGCGGGATAAAAGAAATTTCCTGTATGACTTTGCCATTGGGGGATATCAACAATGACGAGATTGTGAATGGCCTTGACAGTTCTGTCATCAGCAGCAATTTTGGCACAACCGCAGCGACGGCTGACTTGAACCGTGATGGAATTGTAAACGGTCTGGACGCGTCATTTGTAAGCAGTTCCTTTGGACAGGGAATGATAACAGTTACATCTGATTTATAGAAAGGCGACAATAGGATGAAGAAAAAAACAATTAGTATTCTATTGGCTCTGTGCCTGCTCTTAAGTATGATGCCCATGTCCAGTGTGTTTGCGCTGGGTGGGGCTATCGTAACGAGCGGGACAACTATACCAACTGATTTCAAGGGAAATATCTTGGAATATGAAGTAGTAGATGAAAGTAAGCAGATAGCCAAAATAAATTATTATACGCAGGGGGTCAAGGGGACAAGCGCGTACTTCGCCTTTCAGCTGAATCCGGAAACAGCGGTGTTTTCCACCAGCACGGGCGGAGATGTCAACAGTGCACTCAGAGGGAATCAGGCGCTGGTCATGCCTTCGCTGACCTCAGTGGATCAGCTGAGCGCGAAGGGCATAGCAGATGGCTACGGCGATCTGCTGCCTCTTTCCTATAGCGGCGACAGTGCAAACAGTATTCCGGCTTTTATGAAGAGGGAAACCGGCTATTGGCTTAACGAAGCAAGTGAAAGAATGTACGAGATATCAGCGACGAATGTACCAACAGGTCTGAAACTGGGAATTGCGATTATCGCGGAAGAGACGGCGGCGAATCAGTCGCTGAACGGCGTTGTAAAGTGGTTGGAAAATCAATTTTTCAGTACGACCTATGGGAAGCCAGTTTACCTGCACAGTGTGTATATCAAGCCTGCGCCAGGGAAAACGCTGGCGGATATTACGCAGGATGACATTATATTCACAGGTCATTCAACTGACTGTCCGGAGGGTTCCGCGATTATTTCTTTCGGAGAAATTGTGAATATCAACGTCTTTATGAAAGATTTCAACACGGGCGCGGCGTCTTCCACAGACCTGACGACCATCGGCGTAACGGACATTACCGCGCCGGCGGCAGGCGGGAGCGTGCCAAGGAGCACGGCAGTCACCTTTGGAGTAGCAAGTGGGAGCACGGCTCCGGCCTCCGCCACCGCGTCCATCAGCTGGACGAAGGGCGGAACAGCCTACAGCGGGACGACTTTTACGGGTTACAGCACGGCGTACACCGCCACGTACACCGTGGCCATTCCCGACGGCTACGCCTATCAGGCGGGCTCCACGGCGGTGACTCTGGGCGGAACGGCTGCCGGAACGGTGACGGTCAATGGGGCTTCCATCACCTTTACCAAGACGTATACCACCGCAGCGGAAACGGGAACCGTCCTACCGCCGACGCCGGCCGATCCGGGCTCCGGCATGATCAAGGAAGATCCGTCCGTTACCACAGGGCAGACTTCCTACGACTTCACCTACAAGAGCACAGTGACGGGAAATCCCGTTATGGGCAAGGTCACGCTGAAGCGGAAGGACGGGACGACCTTTAACCTGAACGCGCAGGCGTCAGGATCTGTATTGTACCAGATGGCAGCTGTCCCACAGTCAGGCTACAAGTTCACCAGCTGGAGAAAGACGGCGTCCAATGTCAGTCTCTTTGCCCTGGATGAGAACGGCATCGACACTTCGGCGGCCACCATCGAAGGTACGGCAGAGGTGCTGAAGCAGTATACAGCCGTCTTTGCGGAGCAGAGCGCGGTGGTCGCAGGCGATCCGAAGCTGGACCAGATGACAGTGAGCACGGCGGATGGAAGGAGCATCCTCCTGCGCACGGATCACAATAAGGACGGCTTCGCCTCCGATGTGACGGATTATCTGCTGTACCTGATGCCGGGCGTCACCGGGTTCGATCTGAACATGAAGATCGAGATCCACGACTATGAAATGGCAGCCTTCGACACGGTCGTCAAGGTGGACAGTGCGGCTGTGACACCGACGCACACAACGACGGACGGCATAGTGACATACACATACGCGAAGAACGTTTCTACCACGAATGGTGATGTAAAAATTGAGGTAACCTCCGGAAGCAAGACCACCACCTACACGGTGAAAGTGGCCGCGGCGGCCACGGCGCCGACCATCGCCATGGACGTGGAAGACAAGGGGACGGGTGTGTACGGTCTGGACGTAAGTCTGGAAAACAGCATCGCCAATGAATTCGCCTTCAAGCTGAAGCTGGACAGCAGTGTATTCGCAGGCTTTTCGAAGAGCGGCAGCGAGCTGACCGCGGCAGACGTGAAAGCGAATCTGACTTCCCAGCTGGCGACCGGAAGTGCCTTTGAGGTGGTCAGCGCCGCGTATGACCCTGCGAGCAACACATTGACAGCGGTTCTCGCCACCTCGGATAACAGTTATGTGGACTGCACGACAAAGACACTGGTGGGCAGCCTGGAGTTCAAGACAGTGGCCGGCGGCTCCGTCAGCACGGCGGACTGGGCGAAACTGACCATCGATTCGGACTTTGGGGCAAGCACCTTGAGTGATCAGCGCTTCGCGGCATTCACGGAGACCGACGCAGCCTTTGACGCGGGTCTGATCCGCATCACGGTGCCGGATATGATGACCATTGCGGGCTATCTGACCAGCCTGATGAAGGCGGACGTACAGGCGGGTCTGGCTACGATCAGCATCAAGAACGGGGAGGATGTAGTGGGAGCGGCGACGCTGGATGGAAACAGACGGTTTACCGGCAAGGTGTCCGGCGGGACCTACACTCTGGAGATCACGCTGCCCAACTATGTGAAGATCACGACGACCGTTGACGAGACCAACGCGATCATCGGAGCACTGGCCATGACGGCGGGGGATCTGACAGGAGACGGCGTAGTGGATACGTTAGACCGTACCCAGTTGATCAGTCTGCTGTACAGCACGGTGAGCGCGGGAGCCATCGGCGACATCGACGGAGACGGCAAGGTGACCGGAGGCGATCTGGGTTATCTGCTGGCCAATATGTAACGAACAATCAGGAACCATAGGCGATCGGTCCGCCGTGCGGCGCGGAATACAGTACGGCACAGGAAAGCTGTGCTGCAAGGAAACACAGCGCCGCACAGCGGCGGAGAGCCGGAGGGGAAGCTCCCGGGAAAGGGGGCTTCCTGTCTGAATAAAGGGCTTTTGGACCGGGTGAGAAGAGAACTGCGAGGTTGGAGGAAGTATGAAACGAATACGGTTAGTCCTATGGATCGGGATCGTCCTGCTGTTGCTGCCAACGGCGACTGCCGCGGCGGCCCAGGAGAAAGCGCAGGTGACGCTGACAGCGGCCAGAGGGGAAGGAAATGAAATTGTTCTGACCATCGGAGCGCGAGATGTGAGTTTCAACGCGCTGCAGCTGGCGGTGGCATACGATCCGGAAAAGCTGACGCCACGTTCGGCGGAGGACGGAAGCGCCGCGGCGAACGGGGAGGAAATGACGGAGTATCTGGCTCCGCTGTACTGGAGAAACTCGGGCTGGATGCAGTGCGAGTACGGCGAATACAGCGCGGAAAAAGGCGTGGTGGAGCTGACGGTGTACGCGGATACGCGGTCAAAGGGCGTCGAAGACGGCTCAGACGCAGACGGATATGTGTCGGCGGGGGCACAGGGAATGGACCTGGTATCCCTGCATTTTACGTTGAAAGAAACCGCCGCGTTTGCGGCGGATACGATAGAGCTGACCACGACGGGAAGCAATGACCACTATGTGATCCTGTCGGCGAAAAACCCGGAGGACGCCAGGACGCCGATCGTGAAAAGAGGAAGACGGGTGGCGGTGAGAGACTTCACGGCCCTGGGCATATCGCTTCAGGAGACGGAAGAACCGGCGGAGCCGGAGGCGAATGAAGGCGACAGCGCGGGAAGCGGAGGTTCTGGGAGCGGCGGAACGGGATCGGGCGGAACGGGAAGCACCGGCGGCTTCGGCAGCGCAGGTACGGAAACAGGAACGAAGGAATCGGAAACGACTGTTCAGCAAGGCCAGAGCGGAACGGTTTCGCAGCCGGACGGAGGCGACTCCGCGGCGGCTCTGACCGACATGAAAGATCACTGGGCCAGGACCTACGTGGAAGATCTGGTTTCCCGGGGGATGGTGTCGGGATATCCCGACGGAACCTTCCAGCCGGAAGCACAGCTGAGCCGCGGGGAATTCTGCACGGTGCTGTGCAAAATGATTGGCCTCTCCCCTTCGACAGGAGAAAACCGGTTCACGGATCTGGCGGGCGCCTGGTCGGCGCCCTATGTCAACGCCCTGTCCGCGGCGGAAAAGGTCAGCGGAGTAGGGAACGGGCGGTTTGCCCCGGACCGGGCCATCAGCCGTCAGGAGGCGGCGGCGCTGCTGTCCGCGGCTCTGGAGCTGCCGGAGGCGGAACAGACGCTGCCCTTTACCGACGCCGGAAGGATTGAACCCTGGGCAGCGGACGCCGTGAGGCGAGCCGTGAAGGCGGGACTGTTCGGCGGGTATGAGGACGGTACGCTGAGACCGGAGGGATGGATCGCCAGAGGCGAGATGGCCGCGGTGATCAGCCACGGTCTGGCCCGAATGGAATAGAAGCGAAGCAAGAAAACCAGAAGCGAATGTGAAGCAAGCGGAAGCGAGCAAGGAGAGGGGGATCGGATGAGCGAGCCGAAAAAAAAGAAAAGAAAAATCCTGGTGTTCCTGATGATCCTGGGATGTCTGAACGCGTATACAATTGTTCCGGGATACGCGCAAGCGCAGGAATACCTGGGAACGTCCGGGAAGGTAGAGACGCCTGGAGATACGGACACGACCGGGGGAGCAGAGCAGGGAGAAGGGGAGATCGGCGATGAAGAGCTGACCCTGTTCTCTTCGGCCCTAACGCCGGAGCTGGAATTGCTTGCGGCCACCGCTGGATACATCCATCAGCCGTTCTCCTCTACAGTGGAGTCCTATGAGATGACGCTGGGGCCGCAGGAAACGGGGTTTTCTCTCATCGCCAGCCCGGTGGAAAAGACCGACAGCCCCACGGCGGAGGTGTTTCTGGACGGGGCGGCGGAGGTTTGGTGTCAACTGAGCTTTGGGGAGCCCAGCCCTCTGATCCCGCTGGAACCGGGGCAGAGCCGAAGCGTGCGGGTGCGCTCCACCTCCCACGCGGGCAATGTTGTGAGGAATTATACAATTGAGGTCCATCGAACAGAGGTGACCTTTGTCTGGAGTCCAGGTGAGATGAGGCAGACTGCGGACGGCGGTGAGGTGCTGCCCGTCGTGCTGAGCGTGCCGGGAGGAACCGGGATGAAGGATCTGAGCTTCGCCCTGGGCTTCGATCCGGCGAAGCTGGCGCTGTCCGACGAGTCGGGAACCGTAACGGATGACCTGTACCGCTGCGTGCAGCCCACGGAGGGATTTGAATACGTGCCAAAGCGGGGCGGATATTTCACGGATCTGTCCTCTCAGGCAGACAACGAGGCGGGGGTGCTGCGGGTGCAGTATGGCCCCGGAAGCGCGTCGGTGGGGGCGGAAGCCTATACGGCGAAAGAGAGCGGAGAGCTGCTGACGGTGTGGTTTCGGGTTCTGGAAGAAGGAACGGGACAGTCCGCCGCGTTAGCGGAGGAAACCGCGCGGGACAGTCTGTTTATCCTTCAGAGCGGGGTAACACCGTGTCAGGGTATCGCGATGACGGATGAAATCAACCGGGTGCTGCAGTGTGCGGGCATGGTCACCATTGAGGGTCAGTCCAATTCGGCCCCTGATGATCCGGCGGATCCGGCGGTCACGGGACCGGCGCTGGGCGTACTGGAGCTGTATCTGGAAGGCGGGGGCCTGACGGGACCAAAGGACGACGCAGGACAACATCTGGACCGACGCTATCTAGTTTCCACCGGAACCGATGGCAGAGAGAACTTCGGATTTCGTCCCGAGGTTTCCGATTACGGACTGTACCTGTTTCCAGGAGAGGAAGCGGAGCTGATTTTGAGAAGCGAAGCAGATGTGACCGGCATAACGGCGGGAGGCCTGTACGCAGACGGCGGGATCGACCGGGAGATCGGCCTGATCGGCAGTGCGGGCGGCACAGGCGGCGTAACCTGGTGGGAGGAAAGGATGGGGAAATATCTGACTCTGGACCTAGGAGGGGGAGAGGAAGGGAGGACAGTGACCCTGCTGCTGACCGACGGGGCGGGCGAGCAGACCCGATACACCATCACCCTTCACAGGGCGGACAGGAGGCCATCTATCACGATCGCTGCGTCCGGCGGGGCGGTGACTGCTGCCGTCGAAAATACCAGGATGAGGGAAGCGGCCTTTTCCCTGATTCTGACGCCGGAGGCGGCGCAGAGGGTCACGGCCGGCGGCATCCGTCAGCGTCTGGAAGCAGAGCTGAAGGGATCGGGCCTGGCTGTGGCGGAGGTGGAATTGACCGGGGCCGCGGTCAGCGGACCGGGCGGAAGCGAGCCGGCGCCGGAAGGTGCGAAGGAACTCCGGATTGTGCTGGACACGGGAGGCCCCGCCATCGTATCCACGCTGCAGACGCCTCTGACCGTTCGGCTGTTTGAGGGCGGAATGGGAGATATTCTCAGTGTAGGGGAGGACGAAGCCAACACCGTCAGCGACGTGCGATTCGGGTCGTTGCAACGAATCACCGCCCTGAAGGGAAGCGTCAGGCTGACGGGAACGATCCTGGCCTATGACGGCGCAAGGCCGCCGAAGGTGACGCTGTATGAAGCGCCTGCCCAGACGGAGGCCGCTTCTGCGTTGGAGGGCGACCCGGCGGAGGTCGTTCTGACGTCCGGCCAGAATGGTTTTGGCTTAAAGACATTTACCTTTACCACAGTGCTGACAGAAGGAACGGAGTACACCATGGGAGTGACAAAAGACGGGCACACAGCCTGCAGGGTCAGCGGAATTGTGCTGACCGAGGACAGCACGGCGAAGCCGCTGCGGCTGTACGCGGGGGATCTGGACGGAGACGGCTGGGTCAGCGCCTTCGACGCGGACGCCCTGGCTTTCCATTTGGGAAGGGGCGAAAGGGGGGCGGGGGAGAAGGCCCGTTACGACCTGGACGGGGACGGCGGAGAGACGATCTTCGATCTGGATCTGCTGACCAGTCAGGACAACTATGGAGGAAGAGACAGGACGCTGGAGTGGAGCGCCGTCAGAGAGGGAGGTGACAGCCAGTGAGAATGCGAAAGCGGATGGGGCGGATTGCCCTGCTGACGGCGGCGATGCTGATGGCCAACACGGCGCTGGGCGCGGCAGGCGCAGGGCTGGGAGCTGCAGGCGAAGGATTGGGAGACGCGGGACAGGCAGGCCCGGAACAGTGGCTGCTTCCACAGGCAGCCTATGCGGCCAGCGCGCCGTCCAGCGGGGCCATCTCCCTTAAGGTGAATCTGGTGGAAGGGACGGACACAGCGGAGGTGAGTCTGCAGGTGGACGGCACTGTGACGGGAACGGTCCAGTCCGTGGCGGCGGCGCTGACCTACGACACCCACTGCCTGACGCTGATCGACTGGGACGAGGCGAAGACGCCGGCCGTCCTGGGCGAGACGCCGGCGGCAGGGCGGACCATGGCGCCGGGCAGGGTGGCGGGAAAGCCTTCCCTGGTGTTTCAGAAGAGCGTCAGCGGGTCGGCTGTCACTGGCGGAGCGGCGGAGACTGGACCGGGCGGAACAGCAGGGGCGGCCGAGGCCTGTGTGTACTTCGGCGCCCAGGGCCAAAACGGCGTCTCTCTGGAGACGGGGAAGGAGCTGGTGACC
>Ga0129308_1002600_pt1 | contig 14833 bp, 13 predicted proteins | sample L827metagenome_FD_94440 | JGI IMG/M metagenome (GOLD analysis project Ga0129308, IMG submission 94440) | Ring-tailed lemur group fecal microbial communities from Wisconsin, USA - L827 metagenome | ecosystem: Host-associated > Mammals > Digestive system > Large intestine > Fecal | place: USA...
ACGATCGGCCCGTTTAAGGCAACCGGCGCAAGAACCACATTCACTCTCGAGCCATCCTCCAGCCTGGCGTCCAGAATCGGGGATGACTCATTAACCACCCGGTTGCAGCCCGCCGCGATCTGCTGAATCACGTCATGCAGTCTGGTTTCGCTTTCAAAATGCCCTTTCCATTCAGATAGCCGACCTTTTTTTTCAATAAAAATCCGGTTCGGCCCATTGATCATGATTTCCGTAATATCCCCGTCCTCTAAAAGCCGTTGTAAAACATCCAGCCCTCTGATGGATGCAAACAACTCCCGGCTCAGTTCTCTCCGTGCAGCCACCTCCAGCTTTCCGGCGCATTCTCCGGAGCAGACCTTTTCATCAATGATGCACCTCACCTGCTCATCAGAAAAATCCTGTCCGCAGTCCAGCCTTGCAAGAATCTCAGCCTTTACCGATGCCTTAAAGCGCTCATATTCCTCCCTGCTCATCATCCTGCAGCATCCTTTCTGCGGCCTGTGCCAGCTCACCGGAAGCCGCATGATTCAAATCCCTTGGCAGCTTCTGAAAAAGGGGCAGCCGGCATTTTTTTGTCTTTTCCAGCACATCTCCATAATCAGCCTTTTTCAGCATTTCTTCATATTGCGCAAGCTTCGCCGCCGCGAATCCGTCTTCACGCACAATGGTAAAAATTCTGCTGCACCTGCGTAAAATTTCCGGAAGCCCCTGCACGCCATCCGCCAGATCAAAAAGAACATATTCATAACGGCTGCTCTGTAAAATCTCCATAAATCGGATCCACTCCGGGCCTCCCATCTGAAAAACATCAAACCCCGAAAAGGCCGGAGGAATTATATCCATGCCGTTAATGTTTTCCACCATCCCATAGAGACGTCTATGAACTTCTTTTTCCGGCTCCTGCAGAAAATACAAAAGATCAGAAAAATCTGTATCAAAGGTTCTAAAAAGCATCCTTTCAAGTCCGGAATAGCCTTCAAAATTGACATATAAAACTCTGTGATTGCGGGCAAGAACCTGCCCCATGGCAAAAGAAAAGGTAGTTTGCAGACACCGGCCTACCGGCGTATAGATCCCGTAAATCTGCACGGGATGATCTGTGATGACTGACGGTGAAAGATTTCCTGCTTCCACTGCCGTCTCCGTAATTTTTTTCATGATCCGGATGACGCTGCTGTATTTGCTGATTCCCGGCAGACCGGCTTCCGGCGGCCTTTCAGATTCCCACAGCAGAATGATCCCCGATACCGGCCAGTTTTTCATCTCAGCATCAAAAACCGACTGGGAAATGAGCAACAGCTGCACCGGCCTTATCATAAGGCTTTCCCGCAGCTTGTCCGCACTGGTAAACGTCAGCATCTCAAACGGAAAATCCGCCTTCTGACTGAGTGCGTCCATCAAACGATACGCGTACTCCTGCTCCGGATCACATATCGCCAATATGTTTCTTTTCAAAATAACCTCCTGATGGAAAAAAAGAGTGCTTCAGAATACAGAATCCTGAAAGATCCTCCGGCTGTCGCCGTCGGCTTGAGAATGGGTCTGTTACTGCAGCAGACCCTTCACTTGATGGTAAATCGAATTATAAGCCCGCTTTTTTGATTTGTCCATAGCGTTTTCTTAATTTGCAAATTTTTGTTAAAACCCTACAAAATAAAATAGAAATTGATCCCATACAGAAGTACAACCCCAGGAAAACCAAGGATTCCGGATGTCAAAAAGCTCAGCGGATTTATGCCCACACTGCCCTGCAGTCCCTGCCCCTGCAAAAAAGAGTTGACCAGATATATCGCGATCATGCCAAACACTGCCCTCAGCAAAAAGTTAAGAAGAAGTTCCGCTCTGTTTTTCATGTCTGCAGCCTGACTTTTCTTTTTATCACTATATGTTTTCTTCCCGCAAATGATGTATATTTTTTCCACTTTTGCCTATACTTTACCATAAACAAAAAAGGGGGAAACGCATGAAATCTTACTTCGGTATAAGCCGCCGCCCTAAAACCAACGATATGCCTCTCACCTATGAAGAAAGCCTGCGCCTGGATCTCAAGCTGGCGAAGTGGGAACTGGAAAACGCCTATGCAGGCTTCGATTATGTCACGGACCCCGATCTGATCGACTGCTATATTTACCAGCTCAACGCAGCGATGAAGCGTTATAAGTATCTTCTGGAGAAATATAACGCCCTCCGGAAGGAAACCATGATCGTGAACGGCGCAACGCTCACGCCGGTTCCCTCTCCTCCCGAAAATACGCTGCAGCCGGTAGCCGATATCTGAAGCCTCTCATTGGACACAGCGCTCGACGGCTGAGCGCGCAGGCGCCCCCGTTCTTATAATCAGTCAGACCTGAAAATGCTCCGCATTTCCGCTCAAAAACCGGATGGCAGGTTTTTCTGCCATCCGGTTTCTCATGCTCAGAATGTAAATACTGCCGCCCCATAAGCCGGAAGATCAAACGTGATCCTGTAAGGCTTATAGTCGCAGGCTTGTGCTTTTGCGGTGATCTCGGCCGGAATTTCCGCGCCATTGCCGCCAAATCTTTTCTCGTCGCTGTTTAATACGAGTTTATACTTCTTCTTTTTCGGTACGCCCACACAATAATTCTCTCGCGCAACCGGGGTCATATTTAAAACAAAGAGAAGATTTTTCTTTCCATCCTCCGTTTTGCGGATAAAGCTGTAAGTGCTCCTGTCCGCATCGTCCGCATTCACCCATTCAAAACCGGCCCAGTCATTGTCGATCCGATACAGGCAGGGATATTTGCGGTACATGGAAAGCAGTTCCTTCACATACTCCTGCATTCCCTTATTCAGATCGTTTTCCAGAAGGAACCAGTCCAGTTCCCGCGCTTCGCTCCACTCACGCTCCTGGCCGAACTCCTGTCCCATGAAGAGCAGCTTTTTGCCGGAGTGTCCAAACATATAAGTGTATCCCACGCGCAGGTTCGCATATTTATCCACCTGGTATCCCGGCATTTTGTTCACCATGGAACACTTCAGATGAACCACCTCATCATGAGAAAGCGGCAAAATATAGTTCTCCGCATTATTATAGGACATGGCAAAGGTCATGCCGTAGTGGTTATTCTTTCTGAAATAGGGATCCAGTTTCATATATTCGCAGAAATCGTGCATCCATCCCATATTCCACTTAAAGGAAAAATGCAGTCCGCCATTCTCAAGAGGCCCTGTCACCATCGGCCACGCCGTGGATTCCTCCGCAATCGTCACCACACCAGGGAAGGTTCCCCGGATTACAGAATTGAAATGCTTGAAAAATTCGATGGCTTCCAGATTTTTATTGCCGCCATATTTGTTGGCCACCCACTGACCATCCTTCTTGCCATAATCCAAATAGAGCATGGATGCGACCGCATCCACACGCAGGCCGTCCACATGAAACTCCTTAATCCAGAACAGCGCATTGGCAATCAGGAAATTCTTCACTTCCGTCTTCCCATAATTGAAGATCTTGGTTCCCCAATCAGGATGCTCTCCAAGCCTCGGATCGGGATGTTCGAATAACGCTTCTCCGTCAAATTCTGCCAGTCCGTGAGCATCGCGCGGAAAATGAGCCGGAACCCAGTCAAGAATTACACCGATCTTATTCCGGTGCAGGGTATTCACCAGATAGGCAAAATCCTCCGGTGTGCCATAACGGGAAGTCGGTGCATAATAACCGGTCACCTGATATCCCCAGGAACCGTCGAAGGGATGCTCCGCAATCCCCATCAGCTCCACATGTGTATACTTCAGTTCTTTCAGATAAGCAACGATTCGATCCGCGAATTCCCTGTAATTATAAAATCCGTCCTCCGTCTCAGGATGTTTCATCCAGGAACCGATATGGCACTCGTAAATTGCCATGGGCTCTTTCATCATGTCCTTGCCGTCCCGTTCGCTCATCCACTTGCTGTCAGTCCACTTCAGACCGGTAATATCCGTTATGATGGATGCGGTTCCCGGCCTCATTTCCGCATGATTGGCAAACGGATCGGATTTATACAGTTTGCGCCCATCCCCAGTGGTGATCAAAAACTTGTACATCTCCCCCGTTCCGACTCCCGGGATGAAGGTTTTATAAATTCCTCCCGGTCCCAGCTTCTCCATCGGATTGGCATTCTCGTCCCAGCCGTTAAAACTGCCGATCACATGAACGCTGGCAGCATGCGGCGCCCAGACAGCGAACATCGTTCCCGCTTCCCCGTCCTCTTCTGAAAGATGTGCACCCAGCTTTTTATAAATGTCATAGTGCGTTCCCTGCGCAAAAAGGTATTGATCGGCTTCGGAAATAAATACCTTTTCCCGCTCTTTTAAAGCTTTTGCCATAAGTAAACCCCCTGTTTATCTTATTGATTCAGCACGAATGCTGTTTTTCCCCATATACTAAGCTCCTGTCAGATAAAATCCCTCTCCCGTAAAATAATCATGTCATCCTCATCATAGCGTTTTCTGAATAAAACATCCAGGAAATGGCGCAGTGACTTTCTTTCCGCATGTTCAATCGCCTCATCCACAATTTCGCGAACCTCCTCGATTGTCACGGCATGATCGCTGGTCTGCATATCTTCAATTCTGGTATGCAGAGCAAGCCTTCCCAACTCATCAATGGAAAATTCCATATTATATGCGTATTGACATCCGTATTTCACCAGCGTAGCGCTATCCAGCGCCGCGATGTCAAAGCGCGCCGTAAAAGCAGCTGCCAGCTTAGGGCTTCTCTCCATAAGCCTGCCGATCGAACGTTTCGTATCAAGCAAAAATACAATAATTCCCGTCGTCTCCTGATTGAGCGCTTTCAGCAGATTGGCCGCTCCTTCATCCGACAGCTTTCCGCCGCCCTCAATGATCAGGGCACCGTTTGGAATCTTGGCAATAATGCCGTATGCATCCTTGGTGTTCAAAACATTCCCGCTGATCCGGGCAATTTTTCCCGAGAAATTCTGATCCGATGCGCGCACCTCCCGAATGATGTTTTTGGCCAGCTTCATCATATCGGAACCGGGCGCACCCGTAATGATCATATTCCCTGTATACGCGGAAAGGCTGAGTGAATCCAGCGCTTTCACCAGCTGGCGCATCGCCCCCTTGGTCGGAACGAAGGGCGCGAACAACTCCTTCTCCTCATCCGTCATGCTGCGCGCCTGAGCATCCAACTGCTGTGTTCTTGCACCGACTGCTTCATCCTCAGTGCGCTCTGCGCTTTCCGGTTCGCCGGATTCCTCAGTGCTCTGCGCATCCTGAATCCGGGACTGCGCAGTCTCCTGTTTCGGGCCGTTCTCGTCCGTCTCAGGCTGATTGGCCAAAACCTCTGCTTCATCCGTACTGCCTGACTCTGCCGGATTTTCCGGTGCCGCTTCCTGCTCAGATTCGCTGCCCTGCTCCGCTGTCTGCTGTTGGGAAATCTCCTGCACAGCATCCTGCGGCTGCTTCCCTTCAGGCTGCTCTTCCTGCCCGGCCTGTAACGCCTCCATTTTCCTCTGCGCTTCCAGAATCTGTTCCTGCGCAGCCTTAAGCTGCGCCTGTGCCGCCCTCATCTGTTCTTCCACTGCCAGCTGCTTTCGCTGTTCTTCCGTGAGCTGCTCTGCATCCTGCCCGTTTCCGGCATTCTGTAAAGCATCCGTTCGCACAGTTTCCCCGGCTCCGGCTGCACTCTTTGGCTGTGCCGTCTCATTGTCCAGCACGCCCTGCGCTGCCATGACCGTTCTCGCCGCAGCATTGGCCGGTGTGGGCTGCACATAGGCGGTATTTTCTATGTCCTGCGTCTCCGCAATCTCTTCCAGTTCTTCCACTTCCGATGTCGCAGCCGGATCCTCCGGACGGCTGCGCTGAATATCCTCTACCGGCAATGCCTCCTCGCGCTGGAGCTTCTCCAGCACCCCATCTCTCGAAAGCTGATCGAAATCTTCAAACAGAGAGCCTGTCTGCTGCAGCATCCACCGTTTCGTCTCCTGCTTACGCTTTTCCTCATTGGCTTTTTTCAGTTTTTCCCACTCGGCCAATACATCATCAATATTCATCTGGCCGGTGATCTGCTTTTCTATGTTCTTCTCTTCCGGCAATGCCAGACTGATCTGACCGTCGTATTCCTGCGCCAGAAAATGTTCCATTCTGGCTTCCTGTTCCGTCGGCTCCTGCATCTTTCGAACCGCAGCCTGCTGTCTCAGCATTTCCGCCTGCTGCTCTGCCATCCGCTGTCTCTGCAGCGCCGCTTCCTGCTCTGCCACCCTCTGTCTCTGCAGCGCCGCTTCCTGCTCTGCCACCCGCTGCCTCTGCTGCGCCGTTTCACGCTCCGCCGCCTGCCGCTGAATCTCTTCCTGCTGTCTTAGTCCTTCTTCTGTCTCCAGCTGCCCCGTCGCCTGCGCATCCCAGTCAGCAGAAGCTTTCATAAACTTCGACACATCTTCCTGATATTCTGCGTCGTCTCCGCCATATACCGGCTGCTGCACTACAGGCTCTTCTGCCTGCCATTGCTGTGCCACAGGCTCTTCACTCATTGCCTGGACGCCCATATCCGGCTGTGTCTCTTCCGTTTCCAGCACTTCCTTCATACTTTCCGCCAGAGCTGCCTGCAAATTCATCGTGTTATACTGTCCCATATCCATGGGCTTCACCTGAATATCCAGTTCCTCTTCCCGTTCCGTCTCTTCCTGCTTTTGAGGCTGCGCAGGAAGGGACTGTCTCTCAGCCTTCACAGTCTCTTTTTCTTCCCGAACCGCCTCCCGCCTTCCAAACAGACGGTCATAGGCCTGCTGCTGTGCGGGTGAAAGCGGCATGTACAGCATCTTGAGTTCCATTGCCTTCGTCACATACTTGCCTTCTCCAAACCAGAGAATCAGCTGGTCGCACTCCTCCACACACTCCGTGGCAAGTCCCACACGGTGATACAGAAAAGCCAGCTCATAGGCCCACTTCTCGTTGTATTCCCGCTTCTTATACTCTTTCAGAACGGAAATGCGCTCTTCAAGACTGATATCCTGTGCCTCGTAAATTTTGTACAGCAGAATATATTTGCTGTTATCGTTGGGCGCGAGCTGCACGAATTCCTTGTAGTATTCCACAGCCTCCACCACCTGTCCCATCTTGATCGTCAGATCACAGATCGCATACAGAATTCTCCTGTTCTGCGGACTTTTTTCATTCGCCAGCAAAAGAATCTCCTTGGCATCCTCAAATCTTCTGTTAATCTTATAGACATCGCTGATAATGCCCAGCGTGGAAACATTCCTGACCTTTTTCCAGTCAATCGTGTCTGCCACCTGCGCAGCCTCCTGAAAACGCCCCTTGCGGTTCAATGTTTTGATCTCTTCCAGCCGCAGCTTATATTCGTATTTATCCAAGGTACTCACCTCATAATTATTTGTCTTCCCGTATTTTCCCTGCAGCGCTCATATATAACGATATTCCGTCAATTCCACAAGGACACAATAACCCACTTTTCACTCTCATAAGTTTAACATAGGGCATATCTAATGTCAAAGAAAAATAGCGCTTACTTCTTTATTCAAACATTGCACGCACCCGCCAGGACGCTCAAACGCCCCGCCAGGAACACAATTCCTGACGGGGCGCGTTTTATCCGCATCACCGCTGATCCCAATATTCACACTCTGTCCCGGCCACCTCTGACGTAAAAGGTGTTCCGTCCGCCTTTTTATAATGCCGCGTCGCCCGGAAGATATATTTCATGCCGATGTATAACAGCGGCACATTCGCAAACACGATCAAAATATTTCCAAGATCGGAAATCGCCCACAGATTACTCAGATCAATGCCCGCAATGGAGCAGAAAATGCCAAAAGTCGTAATGCAGATTCCCAGAATCCGTATCGCGTTGATGAACCCCGTTTTCCTCGTAATCCGGTTTGCCGCAATTTCTGAAAAACTGATCATTCCCACCAGGCAGGTGAAAGCGAACAGACAGAAACACACCGTTATGGACAGAGCGATCACGCTGTTCATCGCTGTTCCCGGCGTCAGCTCCTCTGCCGATGCCAGAAACTTCGGCAGCTTATCCAGTGCCATGAATGCCTCTCCATCGCTGCCGTCCCAAAGATGCGCCATGACGACCACAAATCCCGTCAGCGAGCAGATGACCATCGTATCCAGGAACACACCGATGGACTGCACGATGCCCTGTTCACAGGGATGCTCGCTGTTGGCCGCGCCGGCCGCCATGGTGATGGTTCCCTGCCCGGCCTCATTGGACATCAGACCGCGCTTTACTCCCTGCGCCAGAACGGTACCGAACGCACCGCCAAATACCGCTTCGGGCGTAAACGCGCCGCCGAATACGGAGCCGAAAAAATAGGGAATCCGGTCAAGGTTTAACAGAATCAGTACAAACACCGTCACCACATATAAAACCGCCATCACGGGAACCATTTTATCCGTCACCCTTGTCACCTTTTTGATGCCGCCGAAGGCGATATAGGCTGTGACCGCAATCAGAATTACCGCCACCACATAATAAAATACAGCATCGCTGGCCAGGACCCTGCCCGTCACGATCTGCGCCATCTGTCCCACGGAGGAAACCACATTAAATCCCTGCGCCGGAAGACAGCACATCGCATACACGATGAACATCACTGACAAAAAAACGCCCGCCGCCGTTTTATTTTTCAGCAGCTTTTTCCCGTAAAAAGGAAGGCCCCCTATCAGCTCATCTTTCTTTTTCTCCTTAAAAATCTGCGCCAGCACCGCTTCCCCATAAGCAGTCGCCATGCCGAAAAATGCGGAAATCCACATCCAGAACAATGCGCCCGGACCTCCCACGGTGATCGCCCCGGTCACGCCCAGAATATTCCCGGGGCCGACGCGCATCGCCGAGCTTAAAAAGAACGCTGTCAGCGGCGACAGCCCTGCCTGCTCACTCTTCTTCTGCGCCAGGATTTTCAATCCTTTTTTAAAATGAGTGACCTGAATGAAGCCCGTCTTAACAGTGAAAAAAATGCCCGATCCCACCAGCAGAATAATCGCCAGAGAAAAGTTTCCCAGAATCGGAATATTTTTGTACCAGGCAAAATTAGCCGGAAAATCCCAGAAAAAATCGGAAACCGGAACCACAAAGTCAAAAACATGATTGATACCTTCAAAGATCTGCTGCATATGTATCCCTCCGCCATAAGATTCTTGATGCGCTATCCGCTTCTTTTTTATCTTACGCCACTTTTTTCAAAGAAAACTCGGAAATAGAGCTATATTTTTTGCAAATAGTGCTGTAAACTGAAATCGGAGGTGCGCTATGGAAGGAAAATACCCAAAAACCGGTTATATCAACAGTGAATTTCGGCTGTTTTATCTGCACGAAACATCGGAAAAGGATTTCACCTATCATTATCATGATTTCCATAAAATTCTGCTGTTTCTGGACGGCAACGTGGGCTACAGCGTGGAGGGACGTTCCTATGAGCTGCGCCCGCAGGACATCGTACTGGTCAGAGCCGGGGAAATTCACCATCCCATCATTCACGACCACACACCCTATGAACGGATTATTCTGTATCTGTCACCGGATTTTTTAAAACCGGAATGCCAGGAGGGCTATGATTTAAACCTCATTTTCGACACAGCCTCCGGCACCGGTTCCAATCTGGTGTCCGTCACCCCTACGGCCAAAACGTTCCTTGCCGCTTACATCCGTCAGATGAAGGATGCCCTTCGTCCCGGTTCCTTTGCCGCCCCGCTGTTTCAAAAGACCGTCGTGCTTTCGTTTCTCGTCTGGCTCAACCGGACGCTGAAAGACAGCAGCCTCAGTTACCAGCGCGCTGCCGCTTCCAACCAGCTCATTTTACAGCTGCTGGATCATATCAATTCGAATATCGCCGCCGATCTTTCCATTGACGGCCTGGCCTCCCAATATCATCTGAGCCGCTCTTATCTGATGCATCTTTTCAAAGCGGAAACCGGCTTTACCATTTTTAACTATATCACGGAAAAACGGTTATTCCTCGCTAAGCAGTATATAAAAAACGGCCTGAGCGTCACCCAGGCCTGTTTCTGTTGCGGTTTTACGGATTATTCCAGTTTTTATAAAGCGTTTCGCGCGCGGTTCGGTGTGACGCCCAAGGATGCCGGAAAGCTGCTGTAGCTGCTTTCATCCTCTTTTCCACCCAAAGGCGACCATGACTCCCGTAAACTTCGTCAGCGCCGCCTTTCCGGACTCTTCCTTCAGATATCTCACAATGCCATTTTGCTGACGGCAATACCCTTCCGCTTCTTCCCTGTTCATACCGTGATTCATGAAATAGGCAATATCCCGTTTCATCTGCTCCTCACTTTTTTCGTCATCCCAATGATCTGCGCAGATCACATCCCGCAGGCTCTGTTCATAATCCTCCTGACCCAGAACCACATAATTGATCCGGTCATTCATTCTGCAGCCAACATCCGCCAACCCGGCCTTCCTCATATAATGGGGGATTTTCATGGCGATGGCATAATCCCTTTTCTGCATCTCATATTCCGTCTTCCACAGCGTTTTTCGTGTCCGCTTCAGATACTCCACCCGGTTTTTCCAATATTCCTTCTGTCCCGAATCAGAAGGCCGATACGCTTCCTCCAGTTCAACCAATCCCAGCAGCGCATCCACGGAAACGCCAAAATACCGGCTCAGAGCCGGAAGCATTGCAATATCCGGCATCGTCACATTATTTTCCCATTTGCTCACGGTCTGGTAAGAAACACCCAGAATATCTCCCAGCTCCTGCTGCGTCATCCCCTTCTTCTTTCTCAGCTCTGCGATCTTTAAATCTATCATACAGGCATCCTCCTCAACTTTTATGCTACCATCATATCAGAGTTTTTTCCTCCTGTATTCAGCTTAAACTTCTGATTTTTTCGCCTCCCGGGCGAATTGCAAAGCCGGGAGGCGAAAAAATCATTTCGTTATCTCAAATTCCTGGAATCCCATATACCCGGGAGCAATTTCATATTTTTCAAATACGACAACCACATTGCCCTGCTCATTAATATAGAATTTCGTTTCCTCCGTCACGGTGGTAAATCCTTCTATGCCCAGCTCTGCATCTTCCGCACCGCCGGTTCCAAACCCGAAATATGTTTTGTTTTCATCCTCTGCGATCCGCTGATTGATCTGCGCCACAATGCTTTCGTTACACAGCTCCACATAATCCTCTCCCAAAAGATCCTTCAGCGTCAGATTCTCTCTGGTGGAAAGATCCAGATTATAGTAATACCGTTCCTCCTGCGCAGAAACCCAGCCTTTGGCAGTCACCAGCTTCAGGGACAAAATATTCCCCTCCTGATATTTCACATCATAGTCCACAACAATGTCCATGGTGCGTCCGCCCCATTCCTCCTGTGTGCCTCCGGTGGCAAAGAAAGCCTCCTTATACTCCTGAAATTCTTCCTTCGCCGTTTCCATGTAATCATCCACGATCTTCTGAATTTCTGCATTGACATCGCCGGTAAAAGCCGCCCCTTCTCCGGCCTGCTCCTCTACAATTTCGGGCACATCCATGTTAATCTCATATTCTCCGTCCGTTCCGTGAAAAGAACGCACCGTAAGCACCTTTGCCAACGCGCCCAACACCGGCACCTCACTCATTTCCTTTGCAAATGCTTCGCTGGTATTCACTCCGACGGTCAGACAGATCAAAAGCCCCGCTGCGGCCGCCGCCGTATAACGAAAGAAACGCACCACATTATTTTTCTTTCTGTTTTTTTCATAGTTCATCCGGATCTCCCCCTTACTTTTTGAACCAATCGCCCTGTTTACCACATCCGAAAGCTCATCCGGAATTTCAATCGAATCATAATATTCTTTCCCGTCCTCGAGTCTCATGCCCCTGCCTCCTTTAAGCTTTTCTCCAGTTTGCCCAGCGCGCTGTAAAGCCTGGACTTCACAGTATTTAAATTAGTGCCGGTGATCTCCGATATCTGTTTTAACGTCAATCCCTCATAAAAATGCAGCACCACTACCGTTTTCATCGGTTCAGCCAGACGTCCCACTTCCTCATACACCTGCCGGTCCCTCTCAAAGGCGGGCTCATGGTAAGATTGTTCCGGCAATTCACCGTCTGCGCTGACCGATTCCCGCCTGTTTCTGCGAAGGTACTGCAGCGATTCATTGACGACGATCCGGTAAAACCAGGTTTTTAAAGCGTCTGGATTTTTCAGGTCATAGCATTTCTCAAGCCCTCTGCACACCGCATTCTGCACCACATCCAGCGCGCCGTCCCGGTCCCCCACATAGCTGTAGGCCAACCGGTAGAATTTTTCCTGATTTTCCACAATATAGGAAACGGTGCGGTCATAAATATCCTGCTCCATATGCTTCTCTCCTTTTCTCTCTTTGCTTTATAGACGTTTTTACACGCTGCAAAGTTTGGGCAGCATCATCTTTTCTTAAAAAGACCCGGAAAGGCCGCTTTTTAATCTGTCGGCTAATACCGGTTTTTAGTCCCCGCTCCAAAATAAGTATATCCCGCAGATTTCCGGGCTTTTCAGCGCAGAAACCTTCACGGGATATGCTCAACGGACCATCTGTTTTCCTACATCCTACTGATTTTATAAACCCAATATCACTCCATCTCCAAACCGTTCTAATCCGCAACTGCAAACTCTGCATAAACCGGATACTTCTCATAATCTGCAGTCCCTGCATTGCTTTCCAGCCAATATTCCTTCACAATCCGGTACTGTCCCGGTTCCAGCTTTCCGTAGGCGCTTTCGATATTTACCACAACCTCATTGCTGCCGCCCGGCTTCGTCTCATATCCGCCATCATTCCATATCAGCACTTTTTTCGGCTGCACCTTCTCCCAGCTTTCGCCCAACAGCCGCTCCAGCTCATACGCTTCGCCATAACAGATACTCTCATCACCCCTGTTTTCCAGAATAAATGTCACGCGCTCCGCACTGATTTCCTTTACAGAGACAGTTACCTGATCCGATCCGTCTGCCAATGTCAATCCCCCATCAGCGATAGATTCACTCTGACTTAATCCGGCTTCTTTCGCCGCCGGGTTCTGATCCTGATTTCCGGCCGCTGCCATCCTGCTTTGATCCGCGTTCTCCGAAAGCGCCTCCGGCACCGCCTCTGCTGCTGCCAGCTCCGGCTTTGGCTCCTTTTCCTCTGCTGCCTGCGCATATGGCTCTATTTCCGCCTCCGGCATCTCTCCGGCGTTCGGCGCAGCTGCCTCATCATTTGATGTCACGGCTGCCTCCGGCCCGGCAGTCGGGTCCGCTTCCACTTGAACTGCCATATTCACGCCGGAATCTTCCAGCGCCATTTCCGCCGTATCCGCCGCCTTTTCTCCATAAGGTCCGAAAATTATGCCGCTCTGCTTCAGGATGCCGAAAATTCCCACGCAGACGGCGATCAACGCACAGGCTGCCAGCGCTCCCTGCCAGCGATACAGCGTTTTCTTCCTGTACTTTTTTCCTTCTTGTCTTTCCTTTCCGGCCCGGGCTGCTTCCTCAACCAGTCTGTCATCAATCTGCCCGATCGCATCCAAAAGCTTTTCACTTCTCTTCACAGCACAATTCCCTCTTTCTCCAGATGATCCTTCAGCCGGTTCCTCATGCGGAACAGCTGGGACTTCACTTTACTTTCGCTGATATTAAAACGTTCTGCAACCTCTTTGACAGAATCCATATAAAAATAGCGGCGCACGAAAATATTCCTGCTTTCCTCCTCGATTCCATATAAAAAACGGTCGATGGAGGCCGCTGTCTCTTTTCCCTCAATTTCTTCCTCCACGCTCCTGCCCGAGGGAAGACACTCCTCCAGCTCTATGAGAAGAAGATCCATCTCACCGCTTCCCCGTTTTCTGGCATGGTTCATCCGGTAACGGCTGATAGAAAGGTTCCTGGTGATCTTTCCCAGAAAAGCCGACAGAAAATCAGGCCGCTTCGGCGGCATGGAATCCCACGCCCGCATCCAGGTGTCATTGACACACTCCTCCGAATCTTCCATGCTTTTTAATATATGTAATGCAATGCTTCTGCAATAGCCGCCATACTTTTTCTCCGTTTCTGCAATCGCGGTCTCCTGGCGCGCCCAGTAGAGATCAATGATTCTTTCGTCTTCCATCGGATTTCCTCCCTTTACCTGATATGACGCAGCTCTTTTTCCTGCGTTTCACATTACCGGCATATTTTTTGTCCCTTCCCACTATATTTTATCAGAATACACTATAAGGAGTTCTTCATGCTCTCTGTTACTTCCTTTTCTGATCCCAGCCCTTATCCGCCCCTTCAAATCGAGCGGCCTAATCCTGCCTACGCTGCGGAGATGCTGTCCAACATCGGCGCATGCAGTTCCGAAATGTCCACCATAAGCCTGTATATTTACAACAGCACAATCCTTTCGGAAGTAAATAAGGACTTCGCACAGATTTTTCATAAGATCAGCATGGTGGAAATGCGCCACTTAAACACCTTCGCCCAGCTGGCACATATGCTGGGCGCAGACCCCCGTCTATGGACCTGCAGCGGCAAGCGCCCCTGTTACTGGTCTCCTGCCTGCAACCGCTACCCCATACAGACTGACGCCATGTTAAAAAACGCGCTCTGCGGAGAACAGGATGCCATTTTAAAGTACCGTCAGCAGGCTGAACAGATCTGCGACGCTTACATCTCCGATCTGCTGCACCGCATTATTCTGGACGAACAGGTTCATGTTCAGATTCTGCAGGAAATGATCGCTTCCAACACCGCTTCCTGCGGCCGTTAACATCAGTAAAAAAGAATTTCGCTCTGCGAAATTCTCCGCCTGCGGCGGGTCGCGTCAGCGACAATTTCCTTTCCGCCGCAGTGCGATCCGTCGGAGACTTTTGTACGATAGGACACGAAGTTTCCTATC
>Ga0129308_1002602_pt1 | contig 14815 bp, 15 predicted proteins | sample L827metagenome_FD_94440 | JGI IMG/M metagenome (GOLD analysis project Ga0129308, IMG submission 94440) | Ring-tailed lemur group fecal microbial communities from Wisconsin, USA - L827 metagenome | ecosystem: Host-associated > Mammals > Digestive system > Large intestine > Fecal | place: USA...
CATGATGAAGAACTGGCTTCCGGCGGAGTCGGGGTGCATGGACCGGGCCATCGAGAGCACGCCTTTGGTGTGCTTCAGGTCATTGGACACGCCATTGGAGGAGAACTCTCCCTTGATGGCGTAGCCGGGGCCGCCGAAGCCCTGGCCTTCCGGGTCGCCACCCTGGATCATAAAGCCGTCTATGATCCGGTGGAAGGTCAGGCCGTCATAGAAGCCGGATTTTGCCAGCTTCAGGAAATTCTCCACGGTAATCGGAGCTGTTTTGCCGTCCAGCTCCAGCTTGATGGTGCCGTAGTTTTCGACCTCGATCTCCACATGGTGCAGATTCGAGCCCTTCGGCAGCAGCAAAAAGACCGCAATTGCAATCACAACCACCGCAGCGGCAATTCCCACAATCAGACCGGTTCTGTTCTTTTTCTTCGGCGGCTGCGCCGCCGGGGACTTTTTCTTTCTTTTCTTTGACTTGCTCATAGCCGTCATCCTTTCGGGAAAATCTTCTTCTAGTATACCAAATTCGCCGCGCAAACACAAGGGCGGCAGTGAGAACACTGCCACCCTTCTTTTTTATGCTCTATGCCCAAATCAGGCGTCGAAAACACCGAGAATCACAATGCCGGCCACCACAATGGCGATGGCGAGGTAGTGCTTCCAGGACAGCTTCTCCTTCAGGAAAATGCGGCTCCACAGCACGGAGGCTGCACAGTAGGCCGAGATGATCGGCGCGGCCAGGGCCACATGCGCCTCGTCTCCGATGGCGTAGATGTAGGCAAACTGACCGGCGGTTTCAAAGATTGCGCCGATGTACTTGGGTGCCTCCATCTTTGGCACCAGCCTGTCCTTCTTGATGACCAACACATAGATGGCCGCGACAACGGCGGCAAAGAGGAAGGTCAGCTCATAGGCCACATTGGCAGAGTCCTCGTTGAGCGTCTCCAGCACAAGGCTGTCGGCAAAGGTTCCCAGGGCGTCCAGCAGGCAGTAAATGACCGGCAGGGCCAGCGCCAGCCAGGATTTTGCGTATTTGTAGTTGCTCTTTTCCTGCCGGGCTGCCCGCAGCTCGTCGTCCTCACGGGCCTCCACGACGCCGAGGCCCACGACGCCGACGCAGACCAGCGCCACCGCCACAAGCTGCCAGGGGCTGATCGAGCGGATTCCGGCAGTGCAGAAGGTCAGGATGGCGACCAGCGCGCCGGAGGAGTTGCAGATCGGAGAGGAGATGGAAAGCTCAATATACCGCAGACCGACATACCCGATTGCCATGGACGAAATATACAAGGCAGATACCGGCAAATAGGTCATAATGACGGAGAGATTGATCTCCACGCCGCCGACAAAGACCTCATAGGCCGCATGCAGGCCCATGACCACGCCGACGGCCATGACCATCTTGAGGTGGGAGTTTTTATCGCGGCTGTCTGCGCAGCCGATTTTGGAGAAGAGGTCCGAACCCGACCAGCAGATCAGCGCAATGATGGAAAGCCAAAACCACATATTAAAATTCCTCCGGAAGCGTAATCAGATGCTGCTCCAGCAGCTTTTGTACAGACATCAGAATCCCGAGCTTGGCATGATACCAGGTCAGGCCGCCCTGGAAATAGACGGCATAGGGCGGGCGAATCGGGCCGTCGGCGGAGAGCTCAATGGACGAGCCCTGGACAAAGGCGCCGGCCGCCATGACGACCTCGGAGTCGTAGCCCGGCATGGCCCAGGGAATCGGGGTCACATAGCTGTCCACGGGGGCCGCCTGCTGAATTCCAAGGCAGAAGGCCAGCATCCGCTCGGGAGAGCCTAGCTCCACCGCCTGGATGATGTCGTGCCGGTCCTCTGTGGAGTTGGGAATCACATGAAAGCCCAGCTTTTCGTAGAGATTCGCCGCGAAGACCGCGCCCTTGAGCGCGCCGGCCACCACAGTGGGCGCCAGGAAAAAGCCCTGGTAGAGCGCCGGCATCAGGCCCAGGTTTGCGCCGACCTCCTGGCCGAGGCCAGGAGCAGAGAGGCGGTAGGCACAGTTGTCTACACAGTCCTGGGTTCCGCAGATATAACCGCCCACAGGCGCCAGCCCGCCGCCGGGATTTTTAATCAGGGAGCCGACAATCATATCCGCGCCCACGTCCGACGGCTCCAGTTCCTCCACGAACTCGCCGTAGCAGTTGTCCACCATGCAGACGACGCCGGGCTTGACCTGCTTGCAGAAGGCGATCAGCTCCCCGATCTGCTGCACGGAGAAGGACGGTCGCGTGGCATAGCCCTTGGAGCGCTGAATGGTAATCAGCTTGGTCTTCTCGTTGATGGCGGCGCGGATGCCCTCGTAGTCGAAGGTCCCGTCCTCCCTGAGGTCCACCTGCCGGTAGCTGACGCCGTACTCCTTCAGCGAGCAGCGGGACTCCCGGATGCCGATGACCTCCTCCAGGGTGTCATAGGGGCCGCCGGCCGGCGACAGCAGCTCGTCGCCGGGGCGCAGATTGGCCGACAAAGCCACCGCCAGAGCGTGGGTGCCGCAGGTGATCTGCGGCCGCACCAGAGCCGCCTCCGTATGGAAGCAGTCCGCATAGACCCGTTCCAGATTGTCCCGGCCCACATCGTTGTAGCCATAGCCCGTGGTCTGGGCAAAGCAGGTGGCGTTGACCCGGTTTTTCTGCATTGCACCGAGCACCTTCGCCTGGTTGTATTCGGTCATTTGGTCAATTTCGTCAAACCGGCCCCGCAGCGCGTCCAGCACCGACTCCCCAAACAGATAAACCTCCGGGCTGATGCCCAGGCTCTCATACATCCTCTTTCGTTCCATGTTCATTTCTCTCCATCGTCTCAAAAATCTGATTGGCCGCCCGGTGCAAAACCTCGGGCCGCGACACGAGAATGCCGCTGTCTTCATCGCCGAGGATCAGCAGCGTATCGCCGGGGCGGATTTTGAACAGTTCCCTTGCCTCCTTGGGGATGACAATCTGTCCCTTTTCTCCAACCTTCGCCGTGCCGAAAATATATTTGCCCTTCGGCATTCCGTAGACATGCTTTCCACCCGCCATGGGTTCCTCCTGTTCGCCGGAAAATTCCAAAAATCATACTTGTATAACTTAGCAAACTTATGTCCCGCTGTCAATATGTGTCAATCAGAAAAAATATGCCTGGAATTTCCAGGCATATTTGTCTGTGTTGCGCAAAAACGCCGGCCTGCGGGAACTTCTATGTCTCCAGGCGGCGGATCTCCTCCTGCAGCGCCTCATAAAACCGGCCCAAATGGAGGCCGTCGATCAGGCGGTGGTTCACCTCAACCGAGAGGTGCAGCAGCAGCCGGCCTTCCCGCTCCTCGTATTTCCCCCAGGCCAGCCGGGGAATTGTGTCGTCCCGGTCATCCGAGTGCTCGTTTGTCAGCGCCGTCAGATCGAACCAGGGCAGGCAGGAATAGTAGACCAGGGCATCGTTTTGAGTGCTCTCATCAATAAATGCCGTCTGCGCCGCACTGTTGGCGGCAGCATGGGCGCAGAAAGCCTTCCGGTCCTCCTCCCATGGCATGGTGACAATGTGAAACTGCTCCGCGCCCTTTTTGAGATCCGTAAAGCTCGGGTCCGTTCGCTCCAGCTCCACCACCATGTCGCCGCGGATGCGCTGCCGGAAGGCCGGAATCCGGTTGATCGCCTTGTTGCAGACCCAGATCATCGTATAGTAAAACGACTGCCCGTCCCGCTTCGCCGCTGCGCGGACCGCGGTCACATCCACCGGAAACACCACGCTGTAAAAGGGCCAGGCTGTCCTGGAGAACAGCTCATAGGCCTCACGGCGTGCCCATGTCTCAAGATCAATTTTCTTTTCCATGACGCGCTCCCTATTGCGGCTCCATCGCGTCGTGGAGCGTGTCGGTGATGGCGCTGCGGAACACGTTGTCCGCATTGGCGTGGACCGTCTGCAGCGCGCCGGTCAGATGGGCAAGCTGGACCTGACCCTGCATAAAGACGTCGAGGTCGAGAATGTAGCGGGCAACTTTTTCCTGGACGCCGCCCCGCTTAATCATGCCCGATCCGGCATGGAGCTTGACGCGGCAGCCGCCCCGGGCCTTCAGCTCGGCGTCCTGGGTGCAGCGGACAAAATCGCCGTCCTGGACATCCTCCTCATCCAGCAGGCCAACAAACGAAGGCTGGATCAGGTCGCTCCAGCGCAGCTCCTCCAGTCCCAGCTCCTGCCGGGAAAAGGCGTTGATATACCGCAGGCCGACACGTTCAAAGTAGGCCGGCTGATAGATGCGGAAAAATTCCGCCAGAATCCGGTCCAGCTTGCCGGCAAAGGTCTCCCAGTCCGTATAGCTCGGAGACGACAGGGCGATAAAGCTGTTGGTCAGATTGATGACCCAATCGCCGCTGGCAGAGAGGAAGGTGTGGTTCAGAATCTCATCCTGCTTTTCCAGCGTGACTGCGCCGTTGCGGCTCACCATCTTTGGCGCGGGCTGTTCCTTTTTTAGCTGATAGCGCGGGAACTCCTGCCGCACCGCATCCTGAAAGGTGTCCGGCTCCCGTGCGCTGATCGCCAAAATCGTAGGAAACCGAAGCTGGCAAATGACATTGACAATTTGATTTTTCCGATAGACCACACGCGAAACATTTTGAAACATCGAGATCGTCTCCTTTGCGAAAATGCTCTTTTCTAATAGTATAAAACCTTTTTTCAGAAAAGCAAGAATTTCCCTTTTCTCCGGCGGCAGAATCTGCTATAATGATAGCTGCTGTCGAAAGGAGGGCGCATATGGACTTTCTCCGTTTCCTCGAACAAATCCGGACGCCGGCCGTCTCCGCCTTTATGGCGCGGATCACCTATTGCGGCGACGAGCTGTTTTTCATGGTCGTGGCCATCGCCGTATTCTGGTGCGTCAGCAAGCGGGACGGCTATTATATCCTGCTTGTCGGCTTTCTCGGCACCATCTGCAACCAGTTTATGAAGCTTTGGTTCCGGATCCCCCGGCCCTGGGTGCTGGATCCGGACTTTACAATTGTGGAAAGCGCCCGGGCTGCCGCCACAGGCTACTCCTTCCCCTCCGGCCACACGCAGAACATTGTGGGCACCGCTGCCTGCATCTGCCTGACCACGAAGCAAAAATGGGTTCGGATCGTCGCCATTGTGCTCATGGTTCTGGTCCCCTTTTCCCGGATGTATCTGGGCTGTCACACGCCGCTGGATGTGGGCGTCGCGTTCCTGATGGCCCTGGCGCTGGCCGTTCTCCTGCTGCCGGTCATGAAAAAGGCAGAGGAAAATCCCAGGCTGCTGAACGGACTGCTGCTCCTGTCGCTGATCGTCACGGCGCTCTATTGGGCGTTTGTGACCTTCTACCGCTTCCCGGCGGACATCGACGCGGACAATCTCTGCGAAGGAACCAAGAACGCCTATACGCTGTTCGGCTGTCTGGCCGGTCTGATCGCCGCCAAGGCAATCGACGACCGCTGCACCCGTTTTGAAGTGAAAGCCGTCTGGTGGGCACAAATTCTCAAGGTCGCCCTCGGTCTTGCGCTGTTGGTCGCCATCAAGGCCGGGCTGAAGGCCCCGCTTCAGGCCATCCTGCCCGTCTATCCGGCCACCGCCGTCCGCTATGGTCTGATGGTTCTCTTCGCCGGCGCCGTCTGGCCGCTGACCTTTCCCTGGTTCTCCCGCCTTGGCAAACGGGCATGACTCCAATATTCTTGTGGTGCATCAAGCGTGAAACACAACATCTTGTGTTTCACGCTTTTTGACGCACCAGATATTGACACGGTCAAGTTTTGTCTGTATAATAAGGCCGTTCGCCAAACCCAGCGCCGGGCAACCGGGCCCAGCTTTCCCTTTGGCGCGGTCAGAGAGAGAAATTCCCAGGAGGAACCAGCATGAAAATCATCAAACGTAACGGCGCAGAGATGCCCTTCGACATCGACAAGATCGTCCAGGCAATCACCAAGGCCAATGCGGCCGTGGAGGAAACCGCCCGGATGACCCCCATTCAAATTCAGCGGATTGCGGAGTCCGTGACGCTGCAATGCGAGAAAATGAACCGCTCTCCCTCCGTGGAGGAGATTCAGGACCTGGTGGAAAAGCAGATCATGGCCCACGGCGCTTTCGAGGTCGCCAAGAGCTATATCACCTACCGCTACACCAGAAGCCTGGTTCGCCGCTCCAATACCACGGACGACAAGATTCTGACCCTCATCGAGTGCAACAATGAGGAGGCCAAGCAGGAAAACTCCAACAAGAACCCCGTCGTCAACTCCACCCAGCGGGACTATATGGCCGGCGAGGTCAGCCGGGATATCACCGCCCGCATCCTGCTGCCCCAAGACATTGTGGAGGCCCACGAGGCCGGTATCATCCATTTCCATGATTCCGACTACTATGCCCAGCATATGCACAACTGTGATCTGGTCAACCTGGAGGACATGCTGCAAAACGGCACGGTCATCACCGGTACCCTGATTGAAAAGCCCCATTCCTTTGCCACTGCCTGCAACATCGCCACGCAGATCGTAGCGCAGGTGGCCTCCAACCAATACGGCGGCCAGTCCATCTCCCTGGCCCATCTGGCCCCCTTCGTGGAGGTCAGCCGGCAGAAGCTCCGCGCCTCTGTCCGCGACGAGTTTGCGGCCATCGGCGCCAAGGCCACTGAGGAGCAGATCAACGCCGTCGCTGAAAAGCGGCTGCGGGAAGAGATTCAGCGCGGCGTACAGACCATCCAGTATCAGGTGGTCACGCTGCTGACCACCAACGGTCAGGCGCCCTTTGTGACGGTGTTTATGTACCTCAACGAGGCCAAAAGCGAGCTGGAAAAGCACGACCTGGCCATGATTATCGAGGAAACGCTGGCACAGCGCTACCAGGGCGTCAAAAACGAAAAGGGCGTCTGGGTCACGCCCGCCTTCCCCAAGCTGATCTATGTCCTCGAGGAGGACAACATCACGGAGGATTCCCCCTATTGGTACCTGACCAAGCTGGCCGCCAAGTGCACCGCCAAGCGGATGGTGCCCGACTATATCTCCGAGAAAAAAATGCTCGAGCTGAAGATCGACAAGAACGGCGAGGGCCACTGCTACACCTGCATGGGCTGCCGCAGCTTCCTGACCCCCTACGTCGACCCCGAGACCAACCAGCCCAAATACTATGGCCGGTTCAACCAGGGCGTCGTCACCATCAATCTGCCGGATGTGGCGCTGTCCTCCGGCGGCGATATGGACAAGTTCTGGAAGATTTTCGACGAGCGGCTGGAGCTGTGCCACCGCGCCCTGATGTGCCGCCACGAGCGTCTGAAGGGCACGCTGTCCGACGCCGCCCCGATTCTCTGGCAGTATGGCGCCTGCGCCCGGCTGAAAAAGGGCGAGCCCATCGACAAGCTGCTCTACGGCGGTTACTCGACCATCTCCCTCGGCTATGCCGGCCTCTATGAATGCGTCAAATATATGACCGGCAAGTCCCACACGGACCCCGAGGCCACGCCCTTTGCCCTGAAGGTGATGGATTATCTGAACGCCGCCTGCCGCAAGTGGAAGGCGCAGCACAACATCGACTTCTCCCTCTACGGCACACCGCTGGAGTCCACGACCTATAAATTCGCCAAGTGTTTGCAGAAGCGCTTTGGCGTCATCCCCGGCATCACCGACAAGGGCTATATCACCAACTCCTACCATGTCCATGTGACCGAGGAGATCAACGCCTTCGACAAGCTGGCCTTCGAGGCGCAGTTCCAGCATCTCAGCCCCGGCGGCGCCATCAGCTACGTCGAGGTGCCCAACATGCAGCAGAACCTGGATGCGGTGCTGGAGGTCATGAAGTTCATCTACGACCACATCATCTACGCCGAGCTGAACACCAAGTCCGACTACTGCCAGGTCTGCGGCTTCGACGGCGAGATCGAGATCGTTGAACAGGATGGCAAGCTGGTCTGGCGCTGCCCGCAGTGCGGCAACACCGATCAGGACAAGATGAACGTCGCCCGCCGGACCTGCGGATATATCGGCACCCAATTCTGGAATCAGGGCCGGACCCAGGAGATCAAGGACCGCGTTCTGCATCTGTAACAACCCAACAGGGCGGGACCATCTCCCGCCCTGTTCCTTTACAATATCGTGACAAGGAGGACAGCCCATGCAGCATGAAATCATCATTCCCACGCTTTTGCTGGACCAAAAGGGCAACATTGCCGAGCCCGGCTTCGCCAGGAGCATGCTCTATCAGTACCGCCGCAGGGACATCCGCGCGCCCAGAGCGCTGATTAAGGAGTGGGACTACTACTATGTCGGCAACGACCGCTTTGGTCTGGCGCTGACCATTGCCGACAACGGCTATATGGGTCTCGACTCCGTGTCCTTCCTGAACTTTGACGAAACATGGGAAACCACGAAAAGTCCCATGCGTCTGTTCCCTCTGGGCCGGACAGGGCTGCCGGAAAGCTCCGAAACCGGCGACACCTCCATCCGCGGCAAAGGTTACGCCATCGCGTTTCGGAAATGCCCGGAGGCGCGGAAGCTGACCTTCTATATGGACAATTTTCGCGGCGGCAAGTCGATCCGCGGCGACCTCTGGCTCACCGACGAGCCAAGGGATTCCATGGTCATCGCCACGCCCTTCGGCAAGCGCGGCCGCTTTTATTGCAATCAAAAGATCAACTGCATGCGGGCGGCGGGCGCCGTGACAATCGGAGAGAAGGCCTACCGCTTTGACCCGCAAGACTCCTTCGGTGTCCTGGACTGGGGACGCGGCGTCTGGACCTATCACAACACCTGGTATTGGGCCAGCCTCAGCGCGCAGATCGGCGGCATCCCCTTCGGCTTCAACCTGGGCTACGGCTTTGGCGACACCTCTGCCGCCTCCGAAAACATGCTGTTCTACGGCGGGATCGGCCACAAGCTGTCCCGTGTCAAATTTGACATTCCGATGAAAAACGGACGGGAAGACTACCTTCTTCCCTGGAAATTCTACAGCGACGACGACCGTCTGGAGCTGGATTTTGTCCCGATTCTGGACCGGGCCGCCTGCACCGACTTCAAGCTCCTGAAATCGGACCAGCATCAGGTCTTCGGCCGCTTTTCCGGCCGGGCCGTCCTCGACGACGGAACCGTGCTGGAGCTGAAAAACCTCACCGGATTTGCAGAAAAAGTGGAGAATAAGTGGTAATATGAACTATTCCGTCATTAAAAATTGCGACATTGCAAATGGTCCCGGCTGCCGGGTTGTGCTGTTCGTCTCGGGCTGCACCCATCACTGCAAGGAGTGCTTCCAGCCGGAAACCTGGGACTTTCACTATGGCCGGCCCTTTACCCAGGAGACTGTCGATGAGATTCTGCGCCTGCTGGCCCCCTCCTATATCGCCGGGCTGACGCTGCTGGGCGGCGAGCCCTTTGAGCCGCAGAACCAGCCGGCGGTGCTGGACCTGGTGCGGCAGGTCCGGGGGCAATATCCCAAAAAGTCCATCTGGGCCTTTTCGGGCTATACCTATGAACAATTGACCGCAGGGCGCCTCGGCCCCCGGGCCATCACGGAGGAGCTGCTGTCCAAAGTCGACGTCCTGGTGGACGGCGAGTTTCGGCTGGAGCTGAAAAACCTGAATCTGCGGTTCCGCGGCAGCGCCAACCAGCGGATCATCGACCTGAACAAGACCCGCGAAACCGGCGGTCTGGTCCTCTGGGACGACGGCGAAATGAAGGGACATTGACCATGGAACAGATCAAGATCCGCTATTTTTCCGACAAAATCGAGCGGCTGCGTTACATCGACGGCAAATCCGACTGGATCGATCTCCGCTGCGCCGAGCGGACGGAGCTGAAAGCCGGCGAATTCCGGCTGATTCCCCTCGGCGTCGCGATGGAGCTGCCGGCGGGCTATGAGGCCCATGTCGTGCCCCGTTCCTCCACCTTTAAAACCTGGGGCATTCTGCAGGTCAACTCCATGGGCGTCATCGACCAGAGCTACTGCGGCGACAACGACCAGTGGCGGATGCCGGTCTATGCCACCCGGGATACGGTCATCGAGGTCAACGACCGCATCTGTCAGTTCCGCATCGTGGAAAACCAGCCAAAGCTCCGCTTTGTCGAATGTGACCATCTGACCGGCCCGGACCGGGGCGGCTTCGGCTCCACAGGCAAGGCATAGGAGGAATACCATGAAAAAGAGATGGAAAGTTCTTTTGATTATCCTGGCTGCGCTGCTGGTGGCCTACGGCGTAATTGCGCTTCTCCCCCGGGGCGACAACTATGCCCTGGAAAATCCCATGCGGAAGGATGAAGAGCTGCCAATTCTGATCGCCCATGGCGGCGGCAATCTGGAATTTCCCGACAACACGCTGGAGGCCTTTTACAACGCCTACAGTGTCGATCCCCGGGTGATGATGGAGACCGACGTCAGCATCACGAAGGACGGCGTCCTCATCCTGTCCCATGACACGACGCTCGACCGCAAGACGAACGTCACCGGCGCCATTGCCGACTGGAATTACAGCGACCTGATCGCCCAAAAGGTGGACTTCGGCTATACAAACCCGGTCGACGAAAACCGGCTGCTGGCCGGAGACCTGGTCCGCTTCACTGCGGAGGACGGCACGGAAAAATACCCCACCGATGTGGATTACCCGGACGGCGTCGGGCCGCGGGACGAGGCGGTCTTTCTCGCGACCACCCTGGAGGAGCTGCTCGCGGCCTTCCCGGAAAACCGCATCAATGTCGAAATCAAGCAGTCGGGCGAGCTGGGCATGGCCGCTCTGCGGGAGGCCGTCCGGCTGCTCCGGCAATATGACGCCTTCGACCGGGTCGTCCTCGCCAGCTTCCACGAGGAAATTTACGACGAATTCCAGCGGCTGCAGGCAAATGGCGAGGTTCCGGACTGCTTTATGTACTCTCCGGCCTACCACGCCACCACCCGGTTCTTTGTCTGCCAGTTGCTCGGTGTTGACGCCCTGTTCCGGGACGGGATGTGCGTCTTCCAGATTCCCATGGAGCAGCTTGGCTTCAACCTGGCCACAGAGCACTTCGTGAATACCGCCCATCGCCACAATCTGGCCGTCCACTACTGGACGATCGACGACGAGGCCGATATGCTGCGCCTGATTGAGATCGGCGCCGACGGCATTATGACCAACTATCCCCACCGTTTGCAGGCCGTCTACGACGCATACCTGGGAGGCTGACCATGGGCTTTTGGTTCTTGATGCTGTTCTTTGATCTGCTGATTCCCGCCACCATGCTGGGCTTCGGCACGCTGTTCATGAAGCGGCCGCCGAAAGACATCAACAGTGTCTTCGGTTACCGCACCGCCCGCTCCATGAAGAATCAGGCGACCTGGGAGTTCGCCCACTGCTGCGCAGGCCGCTTCTGGGTGCGCTGGGGCTGGATTACCCTGGCCGGCAGCCTGGTCTGGATGCTCCTGCTGCTGGGCAAAACCGCGGATGCTGTCGGCCTCTGGGGCGGTATTCTCTGCGGCGTACAGCTCGTTCCCATGCTGGCCGTCGTCCCCGTGACGGAGCGCGCCCTCAAGCGTCACTTTGACCAGTTTGGCCGCAGGCTTCCGGAAGAATAAGCCATCTCCGCAGGCTGCATAAGCCTGCGGTTTTTCTTGGCTTTTTTGTGATTTTCTGCTATACTGAGCACATAAAGTGAGGATCTGTCATGAATGATTTTCTTCCGATTTCCAAACAGGATATGAGGGCCCGCGGCTGGGACCAATGCGACTTTGTCTATGTCATCGGCGACGCCTATGTGGACCACCCCTCCTTCGGCCACGCCATCATCTCCCGTGTGCTGGAGCACGCGGGATACAAGGTCGGCATCATCGCCCAGCCGGACTGGAAAAATCCCGCCTCGATTGCCGCCCTCGGCAGGCCCAGGCTGGGCTTTCTCGTCACCGGCGGCAATATGGACTCCATGGTCAACCACTATTCAGTCTCCAGACACCGCCGCAAAGCCGACGCATTCACACCCGGCGGCAAGATGGGCAAGCGGCCGGACTATGCCACGGTGGTCTACTGCAATCTGATCCGTCAGACCTACAAGGACGTTCCCATCGTCATCGGCGGCATCGAGGCCAGCCTGCGCCGGCTCTGCCACTACGACTATTGGTCCGACAGGCTCAAGCGCTCCATTCTGCTGGACAGTCAGGCCGATCTGCTGCTCTACGGCATGGGCGAACGCGCCATCGTCGAGGTGGCCGATGCGCTGAACAGCGGTCTCTCTCCGGCAGAGATCACCTATGTCGACGGCACCGTCTTCCGTGTGACCGGCACAGAGGCCTTCCCGGACTATGTCATATTGCCAGACTTTGAAACGCTGAAACGGAGCAAGGGCGCCTACGCAAGGAGCTTTTATACCCAATATTGCAACACCGATCCTTTCCAGGCCAAGGGGCTCATCGAGCCCTATGGACCCAGGGAGTTCGTCGTTCAGAACCCGCCTCAAAAGCCCCTCTCCCAGGAGGAGATGGACGCAGTCTATGCCCTGCCCTACCAGCGCACCTACCACCCCTCCTACGAAAAGCTGGGCGGCGTGCCCGCCATCCAGGAGGTCCGGTTCAGTCTGGTCTCCAATCGTGGCTGCTTCGGCGGATGCAGCTTCTGCGCCCTGACCTTCCATCAGGGCCGCATCGTCCAAACCCGCAGCCATGAATCGATTCTTGCCGAGGCCCGGCAAATGATCCGGGAGCCGGACTTCAAGGGCTACATCAGCGACGTCGGCGGCCCGACGGCCAACTTTCGCCGCCCTGCCTGCGACAAGCAGCGCACCCACGGCGTCTGCCCGGACAGACAGTGCCTGTTTCCAAGGCCCTGCAAAAATCTGGTGGCGGAGCACGGCGACTATGTCGCGCTGCTGCGCAAGCTGCGGGCACTGCCCGGCGTCAAAAAGGTCTTTATCCGCAGCGGCATCCGTTTCGACTACCTGCTGGCTGACCCCGACGACACCTTCTTCCGCGAGCTGGTCAAGTACCACATCTCCGGGCAGCTAAAGGTGGCCCCGGAGCACGTCTCCGCTCCGGTTCTGGCAATGATGGGAAAGCCGCGCCATGAGGTCTATCTGCGGTTTATCGAAAAATATAAAAAACTCAATGCCGCCATGCACAAGGACCAGTTTGTCGTTCCCTATCTGATGTCCTCCCATCCCGGCTGTTCCATGAAGGAGGCCGTGGAGCTGGCGGAATACGTCCGGGACCTCGGCTATATGCCGGAGCAGGTCCAGGACTTCTACCCCACGCCGTCCACCATCTCCACCTGCATGTACTATACCGGCCTGGATCCCAGGACCATGAAGCCGGTCTATGTCCCCAAAAATCCCCATGAGAAGGCCATGCAGCGCGCGCTGATTCAGTATCGCGACCCCAAAAACTATGCCCTGATCCTCGAAGCCCTGAAGACCACAGGCCGCACAGACCTCATCGGCTATGACAAAAACTGCCTGATCCGTCCCCCTCAGCGCCGCAAGCCGAAGCGCTGATCCGTGAAAGGAACGCCCATGGAGAACAAAACAAGACATAAGCTGTTAATCCCGCCCTTCCTTCTTCGGCTGGACCACTTCATTGAGACGGTCGCCCTGCCCATCACAGGCGTGCTGCTGCTTGCTCTGGCCCCCTATATCATGGCCGTCCTCGGCTACCTGGTCGGCGGCGCCATGCTGCTCTTCGGCGGCCTCATGCTGGGGCACGCCATCTGGCGGCGGGAGTACGCCAGCCGGGAGACCCACAATACCGCCGTCGCCCTCTCCCTGATTATTTTTGCCGCTGTCGTCCTTGTCAAGCAGAACGACTGCATCGGCATGCTCGGCACCATCTGGGGATTTTACGGCATCTACTTCGGCGTGGAAGACCTGACGGAGCTGTTTTACCGCATCTCCCACCGGGAGAAATGGCTTCCAATCGCTCTGGAAGCGGCAATTGGGCTGGTGCTGTCGATTTTGCTGCTGCTCCACCCTGTGGACCACTTCGAAACCCATGTCCGTATCCTTGGCATTGAGCTGATTGTCGCCTCTCTGCGCAGCGAGCACTTCCGGCATATTGATTCGCCGCCGGAGGCCCCCGAAAAAACGGAAACGACGGTCTGACAGGCATTTCCTCCGCGCCCGGCGAATATATTCTCCCAGAACGATTTACTTGGTGAGGTGGGAGAATGGAACAAATTGTCAATCAGATCACACTCTGCGGCACGCTGGTCTCGCCGCCGGTACTGTCCCATGAAAATCACGGAAAGCGCTTTTTCACCTTCCCCCTGGAGGTGGAACGGCTCTCCGGTAACACGGACACGCTGCAGATCATCGCGCCGGAGCCGGTTCTGGAGGCCTGCGACCCCTTTGACGGCTGCCGGCTTCTGGTAACCGGACAGGTCCGGTCCTTCAACCAGCGGACCGAGCAGGGCCGTAAGCTGCTGATCTCCGTCTATGCGGAATCGCTGTGCACCTGCGACGCGGACCCGGCCAACGAGGTCTTTTTGCAGGGCGCGATCTGTAAGGAGCCGGTCTTCCGGCGGACGCCCCTGGGCCGTGAAATCTGCGACATCATGCTGGCGGTCAACCGCCCCTACAATCGGACAGACTATCTGCCCTGTATTGTGTGGGGCAGGACGGCGGAGGAAATCTCCGCTCTGCCGGTCGGCACGAATCTCGCCCTCTCCGGCCGGCTGCAGAGCCGGACCTACGTCAAGCAGTTGGAGACGGGCCGGGAGCAGCGGGTGGCCTATGAGATTTCCGCCCTGTCCGCCAGTCCGCTGGAGGCATAAAACTTCATGCGCCAACAGCGCACCACGAAAATCGGCAAATGCGGTGCGCATGAAGTTTTTGCGCATGTGGGCCGTCCCGGCCCACGCGCTTAAAATTTAAGGCCGTGCCGTCAGAGACGGCACATGGCC
>Ga0129308_1002603_pt1 | contig 14815 bp, 9 predicted proteins | sample L827metagenome_FD_94440 | JGI IMG/M metagenome (GOLD analysis project Ga0129308, IMG submission 94440) | Ring-tailed lemur group fecal microbial communities from Wisconsin, USA - L827 metagenome | ecosystem: Host-associated > Mammals > Digestive system > Large intestine > Fecal | place: USA...
AAAAAATGAATACCGATGAAAGAAGAAAGGAATATCATCACGATGGACGAGCAGGGCAATATCCCCCTGCCGAGCGATATAGGCGCAACCGCCATGACCGAGTGGGAAATCTGCGGGCTGTTCGGGACTGCGAAAGTGCGCAAGGTATTGCCGGAAAGGATTATGCACGTGCGAAAAGAGAAAACGATGGTGTTCGTGTCGGTTTGTTTCGGATGGAAGAAAAAACACCGATGGATGGCGTAACGGTTGGATTGTCAACCGGTCAGTCGGTCAGTCAGTTGGTCGGTTGGTCAGTCAGTCGGTTGGTTGGTCAGTCAGTCGGTTGGTCAGTTGGCTGGTCAGTTGGTCATACGGTCATACGAACGGGAAAGGTTCAATTTTTCAACCGCAGGAAAAGCGGAGCAATCATTCCCGTTCACAAAGGCAAAGCAAGCACGGGGCTTTACGTCGGCTGCAAGGTCAGGCGGCTACGCCGTTTCCCGATAAATCTTCCTCTCGCTGCGCTGCGAGCGTATTTATCGGGAAAACCTTGCATCCGACCGCCCCATGCAAAAGAGCCTTTGAAAACGGAAACGACCGCCCCGCCACCCACCGAAGGGAAAAATAATAAGGAGTATCGGGGTGGAGCGAACGGAGTGACGGCAGGCGCAGACAGTCGGCACGAAGCATAGAGCCGAGAAGATACGGACAGACCGCAGACATGCCGCACGGGTATTTACGAAGAAAATACCATAGCTTATTAGGGAATTTTCCGAGCCGCAATACTTCGTATCGCTGAAAATTCCCCAATAAGGCAAGGGGCAAGCCCCTCTGCACACCCCATCGGGGACGGCTCTTTGCCGCCCCCGAAGATACGAAGAATCATTGTTTCACAAGCCAAAAAAGAAAGGAAGAATAGATGGGTTTTGTAGTTTTACATAAAAAGACATATTTCTTTGGATAATCAAAAGATTAATCCTACTTTTGCGCCCGAAATAACCGATGGACAAGTTTTGTAATCCTCATCGGAGGGCAATATGAAAGCCGAATAAGATGACTGGGTAAAACCGTCATCTTATTCGGCTTTTTTATGTTAAAAATATTAAACCAATAATTTTTATAGGTATGAAAAAAGAAGTGATTGATTTCGGAACGGAAAAAGTTTCTGTTTTATTCAAAAAGTTATTTTTCCCTACCGTATTGGGAATGTTGAGTATGTCTGCCGTGACCACGATTGACGGCATATGCGTCGGGCATGGAGTGGGCAGCGATGGTATTGCCGCCATAAACATCTGCGTGCCGCTGCTGATGGTACTTATGGGAGTTGGGCTTATGGTCGGGGCAGGTTGTTCCGTCATAACTTCCATCTATATCTCAAAAGGGAAAAACTTGTTGGCACGGGCATGTGTTACACAAGCCATGCTTTTCGTAACCGTTGTTTCTGTACTCGGTGGACTTCTGATTCTTTTGTTCCCGACAAACACGGCCCGACTGCTCGGGGCATCAGAGCATTTGTTGCCTATGGTGGTTGATTATCTGATTTGGTTTTCTCCATCGCTGTTGTTCACGTTATTGATAGCGGTCGCATTGTTCGCCATCAGATTGGATGGAGCTCCAAAACTCGCCATGTGGTGCAGCGTTATTGCCGCCATTGTAAATATAATACTCGACTGGTTGTTTATTTTCCCTCTCGGCTGGGGAGTAATGGGGGCGGCATTGGCAACTTCTATCAGTTGTTTGGCGGGGGCTGCCGTAGCTGTCATTTATTTGCTCTTTTATGCACAAACGGTGCGTTTACGGGCTTTACATTTTGACAAACACAGAGTCAGATTCTTTTTCCGAAATATGGGGGCGCAATGCAAAATCGGCTCTTCGGCTTTGCTCGGGGAAATGACAATGGCTGTATTGCTGTTTGTCGGTAACCACATATTTATGCGGTATTTAGGCGATGACGGAGTGGGGGCATTCGGGGTAAGCTGCTATTACCTTCCATTTGTTTTCATGATTGGTAATGCCATCGCTCAATCAGCGCAGCCGATTATCAGCTACAATTTTGGCACGGGAAATAAAGACAGGGTTGGTTCCGCATTCCGTGTGTCTTTGGTGGCGGTGCTGTTCTGTGGACTTGTTTCTACCTCGGCATTCGTGTTATTCCCTCAATTGCTCGTCGGATTGTTTCTTCCTTTGGATAATGCCGCCGCACATATCGCAATCAATGGATTTCCTTATTATGGAATCGGATTTGCCTTTTTTATATTGAATCTTTCGGCTATCGGATTTTATCAGAGCGTGGAACGGGTAAAACCTGCTACGACTTTTGCTCTATTGCGTGGATTCATTTTCCTGATACCGTGCTTTATCATACTTTCGGAGGCGATAGGGACAAAAGGTATTTGGCTTGCATTGCCATTGTCGGAAATATCAACAACAGCCATGATTGTTATGTATTTTTTCTACAAGCATTCTAATTTAAAACTCAGTTATATTAAAAGATATTAGCATCATGAATAAACAAAGTATTGGCATATATGCCGAAAAAGCGTTGGAGATTTTACAAAACATAAGAATGACAACCATACCCGAATTGGCACAAAAGCTGAATTTAAGTATAGAAAACACAACCTTAGCCATTGGTTGGCTGGCTTGTGAGGATAAAATCAATATCGAAAGTGAAAATGGTATGATTGGAATTTGTGATAAAAATCATCTCAACTACTATATAGGATAAATAATAAGCCCCCTGCAAACGGGGGCTTCCTGCATTTGAACGTTTACAAAAAGAAAGCGATATCGCATCTTACACCACAAAAAACAACTTAACTGTATTACAACTTCTAAATGGGACGAATGATTTTCCTTTTTTGGCCCGCCGATTTTATAAAATTGCCACTGATAGTTCGTACTTTCGGAAAAAGATGTTATATTTGCAAATGAAGAGTTATTTGACAGCATAGCAACGTAAAACGCTGAAATTCGCACGATTGCTAACTCGTTACCTCTATTTCTCAAATAATTCGCTAAGAGTTTATTCCTCAAATGGTTGTGTCAAACCGTTGAAAATCTAAAATATAACAATAACATTATGAAAAAACTTTTGTTGGGGGCAATCTCCTTTCTCGTCCTCTTCTCTGCTTGTAAAGACGATGACAATGTAAACAGTAACACCACACCGCCGGAAGAGACTCAACTGATAACCCCCGAAGTAAGAGCCCGTATCGCCGACCCTCTCAATCAAAACCCGTTTACGGGTATTCTCGAAATTTATCCGTGTAATGCCGAAACTTCCATTTATTACGGGAATTTTATCAACGGAAATAAAACTGTATTCAATGGATACTATACCATATTAGACGGGCATGTATACGGAGAATACAATAGACCGCTCCATCTTCCTCTGGGAACATACAATATGGTATATTGGGGAACTCCGAAATACGATGACCCCATTTATAATACGCCGGCCATCAACTCCCCCGGCATAACGCAAGGAGTAGACCTTTCCAATTTATATTTCAGATTAAGGGCCAATACCGATAATACTTACATGCCCGTATATGATTTAGTGCATGCTGTAAAACCGGCACAAATAGGAAAAGAAGATTTACAGGCTTCATTGACGCGTGTAACTGCCGGACTTAAAATAATTGCAAAAATGAAGCAAAACGAAGTTTTCAGCCCTATGATTACAAACATTCAAGCTCGTATCGGAGGTATTGCCGAAAAGATGAACTTCTATACAGCCGAAACTGAAAACAAGACCAAAACAGTAAAATTTAATCTGGAACGTTCCACCGACGGGACAATCATGAGCAACGCCACGGTCATGCTGTTTCCCTCCGCCGAGAATCCTCCTTTGGAACTGATCATTACATTGGAAGACGGTAGCGAACATAAACTCTCCAAAAATTTAAGTTCGACCCTTTCGGAAAACACAAAACTGACTCTCAACATCATTTTGGGAGAAATCATGTCCGGTGAAACGCCCGGCGACTTCTCTATCGAGGACTGGAACGAGATAAGTGAAACTATCGAATTCCCGGTTATAAATTAACAAACTATATATATTATACTTACACAAGAAAAGCGGTCAATTCTTTGACCGCTTTTCTTGTATGATAACCCCATTTTCCTATCTCGGGATATCAAGTAGAAAATCAAAGGGGAAAATAAACATAAATTTTAGCGAACGCAATGAATTGCATTTATCCTTCTCCCCTGCTTCGATACTTAGGAGAAGGTTGAATACGTCTTGTCTTACCGGCAAATTACGCGATAAAAGAATGTCGCAAAACACCTCCCCTGCCGTGTCCCGCAGCATTGCGGGGTGTTGTACTCACCAAAATATAGGAGAGGTGACACGTAATGGCAGAAAGGTAAAAAATAGCACGGGATTCTTATTTGTAGAATTTAACCCCCTCGCCCTATGGGCACTCCCCCTATCTCATCTACGATGAGCAGAGGAAGAGGTGCATACCCTATTTGTTGCTGCTGTTGATATTACTCCTTCTCTCCTGCCGTGTCCCGTAACATTACGGGGTATTTCAGTTTTCCCTATCGAAGATATATAAAACTCCTCTCCTGCCGTGCCCCGCAGCATTGCGGGGTGTTGCGGAGTAATATAGGGGAGGTGACACGTAGTGACGGAGGGGTTAAAAAATATCCGCAACAGGGGAAACGTATCAAGGCATCAACCTCTCTCCCAGTGTGCCGCAAATATCGAGAAGATACCGAAGAAACGACAATCCATTATTCCTCCACGATTACTATTTCCTCACCCTCTTTAATCTGGCGATACATAGCTACCGTCATGAACATAGTGATAATCATAGTTACGAATACACCTATAATCAAAGCTACAAGCCCTAATAAATTCAGAACGATAATCATCAAAATACAAAGAAGGATAGTCCACATGTTTCCCTGTGTCATCGTCCAGCTTTTACGAACCGCACCCATGACCCCGATAGAAGAATCTTCGACGTAAGCATAAACGGCGAACATCAACCGCAAAGCAATATAAAGAGACACCAACGACAGCACCAAAAACAGAATACCCGTCACTCCGCTGAATGCCTGTCCCATAAAATGTCCGAATGAATAAGGATCGGCTAAATTGAAAGAAACCGTACTTGCTCCCGCTCCGATAAACAAAACGATAAAGCCCAACACCAATGGAATACAATAACAAACGGCAACCATAAAATTCACCCCTATGAGTCCGCCCAATTTCGGGAACAATTCTTTAAAGACCGAGAACGAAGGTTCTTCTCCATCGTATGCATCCAATAAAATTTTAGCGAATCCCGCACTGACCCACACAGACAAAACCAGATTCACTAAATACAAAATCCAATAGCGAAACGTAGTCGTATCGGCTCCACCGAGCAAGCTAACGACCCACGATAAAACCATATAACCCAAAACCAGACCGAGCATAATGATAAAATGCTTCTTGGTCAATTCCCAACCCTTTTTGAGAGCGCCCGAGGGCGACAGATGCAGTGATTTCATATCATCAAAATTTAATTGTGTTCAATACAAGCCAAGAAGGTGCAAATGCAATCCGAAACAAATTCGTCTGAATATGCCGAGTGCAACCCACTTTTGCAACTTATGCAAATATAATATATTAAAAGAAAAAACATAACTCAAAAACAACAAGAATGTAATTTTTCGCTAATTTTGAGAAGTTGTTTTAAATTTATTCCGAGACAGATTGAGACCTATGTTGAAGCAGATTGGAGTCCGAGATACGCAGTCAATAGCGGGCTATTGACAAAAATCAAGGGATTCAAGATGCGAAACAGGGGCTCAATATGGCCGGAACATACCTGCCTGCAATGATAATATTATTTCCAATAAATTTAAAACAGCTTCTGAAATATCTTTTTTTATCCAAAAGAGCAAAAACGCATGAAAACCATTCGTATCGAAAACAATTTTGCACGGGTCTGCCCCGGCCTGAAAATCGGTATCATCGGTGCACAAGTAACCAACACCGAAACCGACCCTCGTCTGTGGGAACAAATAGACGACGAAACCTCCCGCATCGCAGCCGCCTACAAAATCGACGAAATAAACAAACGACCCGCCATACAAGCCACACGAAAAGCCTATCGGTCTTTCGGTAAAGACCCCAATCGGTATCGAGTTTCCTCCGAAGCCCTTTGCAGGCGCATTATCAGAGGTCTGGGAATCTATCGCATCGATACGTTGGTCGATCTCATCAATCTGGTCTCTGTCCGTTCGGGATACTCCATCGGGGCTTTCGATGCCGATCGTATCGAAGGAGACACTCTCGTCTTGGGAGTCGGGAAAGAAGGAGAAATCTTCCGGGGTATCGGCCGGGGCGTTCTCAATATCGAAGGGCTCCCGGTTTACCGCGATGATAAAGGAGGTATAGGCACGCCCACCAGCGACGAGGAACGGACTAAAATAACGCTCGACACCAAAAACTTGTTCGTTATAATCAATGCTTATGGCGAAGAAATGCCTCTCGACGAAACCATAGCCTTCACAACGGGGCTGCTACGGCAATACGCTTCTGCCGAGAATATCCGCACAGACATAGTTTCGGCCGACCTTTTCATCGATTAAGATTGAGTACTTCTGTAAAAGATAGCGCTGCATTTCCTTGACAAAAAGGGAATATTTTCCTATTTTTGCTAAAAGCATCAGCGTTATGAAAAAATTTCGGATTTCCCTCCTGTGGCAAGTCCTCATCGCCATAGCGACAGGTATCGCGCTGGGACAGTTCCTGCCCGTTCCCGTCGCACGTATATTCGTCACCTTCAACGGGCTGTTCGGCAATTTCCTCACCTTTGCCATTCCGCTCATTATCATCGGACTGATTATCCCGGCCATTTCCGATTTGGGGAAAGGCGCGGGACGGTTGTTGCTCGTCACGGCGGCCATCGCCTACGGTTCCACCGTATTTTCGGGATTCTTCACCTATTTCAGTGGAAGAGCTGTTTTCCCGGAACTGATTACCGAATCCGCACACACAGCGGCGATAATAGACAACCCCGGTAACATGGCGTTAAAGCCCTATTTTACAGTCGAGATGCCTGCCCCTCTCGACATCATGACCGCCCTGCTGCTCTCTTTCTGTATTGGATTGGGACTATCCGCAGTCAAAGGCGACACCCTGCGAATGGCCGCCGCCGATTTCCGCGACATTGTCTCCTTGCTCATAGCAAAAGTCATTATACCGTTATTGCCGCTACACATTTTCGGGATATTTCTCAACATGACGGTTTCGGGACAAGTAGCCTCGATTATCTCCGTTTTTGTCAAAATCATCGTAGTCATATTCATCTTACACATTCTTCTGCTGCTCGTTCAATTCGTCTTAGCCGGTATCATCGGGAGAAAAAATCCGCTGCGATTATTGAAAAATATGCTTCCCGCTTATGCCACCGCGCTCGGCACGCAATCTTCCGCAGCGACCATTCCGGTCACGTTAGCTCAAACCATTAAAAACGGAGTGAGCAAAAACATTGCCACCTTTGTTATTCCTTTATGCGCCACCATACATCTATCGGGTAGCACGATGAAAATCACGGCATGTGCTATGGCAATTATGATGATGAGCGGCATGCCCGTAAATACGACAGATTTCAGTGGGTTCATACTCATGCTCGGCATTACGATGGTCGCAGCGCCCGGAGTCCCCGGCGGAGCTATTATGGCGGCGTTAGGCATACTTGAAGGCATGCTGGGTTTCGACGAAACGGCACAAGCTCTCATGATAGCGCTATATATTGCGATGGATAGCTTCGGAACCGCTTGCAATGTCACAGGCGACGGAGCCATTGCCGTCATTGTCGACCGAATAGATGGAAAAAAAGAAAATCTCATGCAGCATTCCTAAAACAAAAACCGTCTTTCAAATATATACTATTAAGTAAAATTTATTTATAAATACCCAACATATTAACACTTTCAGACATGAAAAAAGGAATATGGATCATCGTGGCAGCTCTCCTTTCGTTAGGGGCTATCATCGGGGCAAATGCTCTGGTAAGCACGACAAACGTAAATACTATGAAGAAAAAATTATCGACCGAAGAACAAATCAAGATTGCACCGAAAGCGGCCGTCGACTCGGCAACGGTCGCTTTGAAAAAAGCACTGTCCCAACAAAATGCTCCGGCTGTAATCGCTGCACTTGTCAAACAATCTGCGGCACAACTCCTCATCGACAGAGACAGTCTTCCGGCGATTATCGATAAGACAACCGCTCTTGCCGATCGTTCCGGAAACCCTGTCGAACAAAGTTTGCTACGGCTGTTAACAGCTCAGATGTACAATCTCTATCTCGACAGAAATTATCAGATACGCTGGCGGGAAGAAATCGACGATTTCTCGTTACCCGTCGAGTCTTGGAGCAAAAACATGTTTACCGAAAAAATAGATACGCTCCTCGCACAAGCCACGGCCCCGGCCGAAGCCTTACAAAACACACCGGTCGAGAGTTACCGCGAGGCGCTTTCCATAGGGACCGACTCGCTCTTCCGCCCTACACTTTACGACTTCGTGCTGAACGAAGCCATAGAAATATACGAGGGAATGGACGAATATAGCGGAATACAACCGCTTGTCCGCCAAAAACTTCTTTCCCCGGCAAAAGAATTTACAGCCGCTGTATTTTCCGGCAAAACGGTCAAGGACAATCGCATTTTGCAACTCTACGCCGATGCCTTGAAATTCCATGCCGCCGATGAACTATCCGCTCCATTTATGATGTGGGATCTGAATCGGTTCGAATACCTCGGCGAAGATATCTATTTTTACGATGAAAGTTCGGCCTATTACGACTACATCGGTCAATTAAAAACGATTCTGGACGATTACCGGGAGAAACCCTACTCGGTCGAAATCGCCACCGTTCTGGTCTCGAAACTACGGGAATCCGGGAAATACGACGACGCCAAACAAGCCCTCGACATTTGCGACCGATGGATAAAAGACTTTTCGAAATATCGCCGAATAAACGCACTCAAAAACCAACGCAACGGACTCACCGGGAAAGAAGCATCTTTCAATCTGCCCAACGTCTCTTATCCGGGTCAAACAGATAGCGTAGAACTCTCATTCCGCAACGTCGATACACTCACCGTAAATATCTATCGGCAACCCGACACGCTGTCGTTCTATACCAGAGAACAATACCGTCCGCAACAAAACGATTGGGATCGCAGTAACTGTGTTTATACCCACAAATACGGACTGAACCAGCCGCTCTCTTTGATTCCCGACAAAAAAAAGATCGCCTTTCCCCATCTTGTTCCCGGGTACTACGTCGTGGAAATGCTCATCGACGGGAAACCCGGTAGTTCGACTGTAAACCACACGGTATCGGGCATAAAAACCATTGTCCGCAGTGCAGGTGAAAAAAGCATGGAACTGCTCGCTGTCGATGCCCAAACCGGTAAACCCATACAAAACGCCGATGTCACGGTTTACACCGCAAAAAACAGAAGCTATGAGCAAGTCAAAGAAATAAGCCGGCTCAAAACCGATAAGAATGGACTCTGTATAATCGACACGAACGATACCCGATATTATGCGTTCGCCCAAATATCCACTCCGACAGACGGTTATTCACCTCTTGCAGACTTATCTTACACAGGCTATTGGGACCGATACGACAAAGAGAAAAAGACCGCTCTTTTCTCCGATCGCTCGCTCTATCGTCCGGGGCAAACCGTCTACTTCTCGGGAATACGATACGTCAATAATACGGAAGAAAGTCGCGCGATACCTCATGAGAAATGTACGGTACGATTCATCGATCCTTCTTCACGGACACTGTCTACTCTCGAAGTGACCACCGACGAATACGGACAGTTCAACGGCTCGTTCGTAGTACCGCAAGGTAACATGCTTGGAAATTATACCATACAAGTCGATGGGTCTTGGGCCAATGCGCTCAGCATTTCGGTAGCCGAATACAAGTTACCGATGTTCAAGGTCGAATTCGACCCCGTAAAAGAGGGAACGAGTTTTGGAAAACCGCTCACGATAAAAGGTAGCGCCGTCAGTTACAGCGGAGTTCCGCAAGCCGGAGCAGAAGTCGAATACACGATTTCCCGCCGAACGAACCCGTTCTTCCGGCTTTATCTCCCCCATGAACAAATCGCTTCTGGTTCCTCGATAGTTGACAAAGCGGGTAACTTTGCCATCACGTTCACCCCGAAACGAGAGTCTTCGGAAGAAAATATCAATAAGGAACAAGCCTATATCTACACCGTCACAGCGACCATAACCGCACCTACGGGCGAAACGGTAGAGCAATCCGTTTCGGTACAAGTGGGCGATTCCCCCTATTTCATTTCTATTTCCACACCGCAATACATCGACAAATATAAATCGGCAGGACAAATCAAGGCCGAAATTCATACGCTCAACGGACAGACCGTACAACAGGCCTGCCGCCTCGTATTCTATTCATTATACGACTCCGACGAAGAAAATCTCGACAGCCTCAAAATAAAAATGCAAGTCGGCGAAGTTCTCGTCGCAGCCGACGGGAAAGCTGTCTATCCCGATTTTACCAAATGGCAATCGGGCCCCTACCGCATCGTGGCATTTAGCGACGATGAAACAGGGCGTATCATTCGCAATGAAACTAATTTCGTGCTGTACAGCGATAAAGACAAACGGCCTCCCCGCTTTGCCGGATTATGGCTTCCCCGCACCGAGCTGACCGCCGAAGTAGGCGAAACGGTAAAAATTCCCATAGGAAGCTCTTTCAAAAACGCCTATGTCTTCTATTCCGTTTATACACCCGACAGCTTGATCGAAACCAAAATGATAAAACTCGACAATCGCTGTAAAACAATCGATTTCAAATTCGACGATTCTTTCGGCGGATTGGCGACGATCAGTCTGCTCACGATCAAAGAAGGGGAAATGACGACCGCCCAAGCGACTATACGCACGACCGCTCCCGATAAAAAGCTCGACATCAAGACCTCCTCTTTCCGGGATAAATTGCTACCCGGCAGCCTTGAAAACTGGACCTTCTCGATAACCGATTCCAAAGGGAATCCCGTGAGTGCACGATTCATGACCGAGATGTTCGACGCTTCCATGCAGGCCATTCGCACCCATCGCTGGAATTTCAATGTGCCGACTCCGATCCCCTCATTGCGTATCTCCACCATTCCCCGAACAGAATATACCCACAATTACTCGATTCGTATCTACGACTTTGCCGAGTCCTCCTATTGCCCGATCGAAAGCTCCACCGAGTTTCTCAACTTCGGATTGCTGTGGTACGGTAAAGCAAGGCCTTTGATGGCACGAAGCGCGGCAGAAAGCGAGGGATACGATATTGCAGATTTCCGTGAAGTAATTGAAGAACAACCGGTATTGGAAGAATGTGTCGTAACGGAACTAAGTTCTGCCCAAAAAGGAGTTGCTGTCGAAAATAAGGCTATTTCTATCGCCGATGTCGCCGGGACAGAAGAATCTGCTGCCGACTCCTATCGCACAAGCGAGGTAGGTACGGCATTCTTCTATCCCACCCTGATGTCCGATTCTCTCGGCAACGTCTCCGTTTCCTTCACTGTACCCAATGAAAATGCGACTTGGCAATTCTATGCGCTGGCATACACAAGCGACCTTTTCACGGGACGATACGAAGCACAAACCATATCGAGTAAACCGCTTATGGTATCGCCCAATCTGCCGCGATTTGTCAGACAGGGAGACGAAGTCACCGTATCGACAGCCATACAAAACCGCACGGACAAGGTGCAGGAAGGAACCATTCTTTTCGAATTGTTCGATCCTTATACCGAGAAAATCTCCGACTCTCGAAAATTCGCCTTCATCGTCGATGCCGGAGAAAGCCGCACGGTCGATTACAGCTTCTCCGTTCCCGAAGGAATCGAAGTATTAGGCTTCCGCACAAAAGCATCCACCCTGCAACACAGCGATGGAGAACAACAGATACTGCCCGTATTGCCCGCAAAAGTGCTGGTAACCGACAGTAAACCGTTCTATATCCCCGGAGGCAAACACTCGACCTCGATCACATGGTCCGGCATGGACAAAAAAATGAAATCACCGACGGTAGAAAACTATCGCATGGTTCTGCAATATTGTGATAATCCGGTGTGGTATGCGGTACAAGCCCTGCCGCCGTTGGCCGATTTAACCGGCGATGATGCGATTTCGGCAATGGCTTCGCTCTTCTCCAACAGCGTGGCAGTAATGCTCGCGAACTCCAACCCCCGCATTGCACAAGCCATCGAATCATGGAAAGCCACGGGAGGAAAGAATCTCTCGTCGCTGTTGGCTCAAAACGAAGAACTGAAACAAGTATTGCTCTCGGCCACCCCGTGGGTATTGGAGGCAGACAACCAAACCGAACGAATGCAACAGTTGTCCACGCTCTTCGACAAAAACCGGGCGGAACGACTCACCCGAGAGGCGATACTCAAACTCCACAATCTGCAAACGACCGAAGGCGGTTGGAGCTGGTTTAGTGGTATGAAAACTAATTTCTTAGTTTCTATAAATACATTGGAAGGCTTTTCGAGACTGCGAAAATTAGGTATTCCTCTTGATGAAAGTCAAATAAAAGAAATGCAAATTTCTGCCGTCGCATACCTCGACAAAACGATTGTAAATCAGAGAAAAAAGAACCCGGATAAAAACCTCTCTTATGAGGATATCTGCTACCTCTATGTACGCTCTTCATACAGAGATATACCTTTGGCCGGGGAAACCCTCGACCTGCATAAAAAGATGGTCGAAAAACTAAGATATTGGGTCAACTTCTCTACGATAGAAAAAGCCTATGCCGCCACGGCCCTTTATAGATATGGCTTTGTCGAAGACGCAAAAGACATCTTGAAGTCCCTGCGGCAATATGCCGTCAGTCAGCCAGCCAAAGGCATGTACTGGCCCAACAATCGCTCGCATTATTACTACAACAACAGTGCCGTACAAGAACAGTGTGCCCTATTCAACGCATTCTCCGAAATCGAGCCCGTAACCTCCGAACTGGATGCCATGCGGCAATGGCTGCTCTCCCAAAAACAAACCAACGACTGGGGAGCCGTACCCTCTACGCTCGAAGCCATATACGCTCTGCTCGAAGGCGGAACAGACTGGCTTGCTCCCGACGAGAGTAAAACATCGATCGTTTGGGGGGGACAGGAAATGAAAAACAGTCCCGAAGAACCTTTTTTGGGACTGACGGAATACACATTGTCCGGTAACGAAATCTCTGCGGCTGCCGCCAAAGCCGTTATTTCCACCGATCATGAACAACCCTCGTGGGGCGCAATGTACTGGCAATACTACGACGATGTCAAAAACGTAACTTCCGCATCGGTCGAAGACCTCGCGCTCTCACGGCAAATCATGGTAAGACAACAAGGAGCGCAATCGGCGACCTATGTACCGATCAACCGCGTCACGCTCAAAACAGGCGATCGCATAGCCATACGGCTCACCATCTCCGTCGGACGAGATATGCAATTCGTATGCCTCACCGATTCGAGAGCGGCTTGTTTCGAACCGACAGAACAACTTTCGGGATATAAATGCAGGGAACGTATCTGTTATTACGAAGAAGTAAAAAATACCGAAACCCGGTTCTATTTCGACTTCTTGCCGAAAGGGACCTATGTTATCTCCTATGAGCTCGATGTCGACCGTCCCGGAGAATATACACAAGGACTATCCACGATACAATGCCTGTATGCTCCGCAAATAATTGCGAGAACACCGGCACAAACGATCATAATCAAATAATCCTTTTGCTTGTTCCATGCAGGGCTGTTTCATTCTACTGTTGAAACAGCCCTGTTTTTTTAAAGCCGTTTCAACGCCTGAACACGCGATATGAGACAAAGTGTCGAAAAGGTACATGGAAGCCAGTCGAGAATTAGAAGCTGTTTTAAATTTATTCCGAGACAGATTGAGACTTATGTTGAAGCAGATTGGAGTCCGAGATGCCAGACAGGGGCTCAATAGGGCCGGAACATACCTGCTTGAAATGATAATATTATTTCTCTATAAATTTAAAACAGCTTCTTAGTGGGAATAGTCTTTTAACTCTTGTCGCAGGTAGGGAGGAAAAAGAACATTCGCAGTGACATTTTTATTCTCTCCCCCTGCCATGTCCCGTAGCCTTACGGGGTGTTTTGTCCTGCAAAATATAGGGGAGGTGTCCACAAGGACGGAGGGGTTAAAAAAGTACCGGCAACGGTAGTGACAGGGTTAAACCTTACAAGTCAAAAATCTTATGCCCCCTTTTCACCCCTCCCCATACCGCTAACACAGCACAAGGGAAAAGAGTAAAAACCAGACAGTGAAAGGGCTATCAAAAATTTAAGAATATTCTATAAATAGAATATAATAACTATTTTCTGTAAAAATATATAGAATATTGAGAAAAAAGCGATACATTTGTGACGGAAAGAAAGGGGTTAATATGTTAAAATATAATAAACTATCGATTTAATACACTTTATGAAATTTACAAAATTTGCTACAAGTAGCTTGATTTCCGGGTTACTGTTAGGTCTTTTCTCGTGTATCGATAACGATTATGACTTAAACAAAGACATCAATTTGGAAATCAGTGTAGGAGGTAATCTGAGTTTGCCCATCGGCAAAACCGACACGATACGGCTCAGCCGTATGATTGAAGAAGGGGACGTTCTCCATGTCATCGACGGAAAATACGTAATTAACAAAGCGGATAATATTTCCGAAAATATCGATGCTATCGATCCCGTCGTGATAGACGACTTCGCTCCCGACTTTAAGCCTTATACAAGACGTTTCGAAACCCAGACCGGTGAAATAC
>Ga0129308_1002604_pt1 | contig 14812 bp, 16 predicted proteins | sample L827metagenome_FD_94440 | JGI IMG/M metagenome (GOLD analysis project Ga0129308, IMG submission 94440) | Ring-tailed lemur group fecal microbial communities from Wisconsin, USA - L827 metagenome | ecosystem: Host-associated > Mammals > Digestive system > Large intestine > Fecal | place: USA...
GCAACGACATTAGTTGATGGTTATTATGCTGATGCTTCAAGAATGTTTATGATTGGTGATGTTGATGAGGAAGCAAAACGTTTAGTCAAAGTTACAAAAGAGTGTTTGTATGAAGGAATAAAATCGATAGTTCCTTATCAGAGTACAGTTGCTGATATTGGCAAAGCTATTGAAAAACACGCTTTAGATAATGGGTATAATGTTGTAAAAGAATTTTGCGGTCATGGTGTTGGATTTGATTTACATGAAGATCCATATATTTATCATTATGATCCTGAGGAAGATACTATTGTTTTAGTACCAGGAATGGTTATAACGATCGAGCCGATGATTAATCAAGGAGAAGCTGATGTTTGTCTAGAAGAAGGTGATGATTGGACAGTCTATACATTAGATGAATCATTGTCAGCTCAATGGGAACATACGCTGTTAATTACAAATACTGGTGTAGAAATTTTATCAAAGTAAAGAAGGAGATACTTATGAATGAATATGAAGCAACAAAGTATAAATTTGCTGAAAGTTTAAAAGAATTAATGGAAAAACAATCACTGGATAAAATTACAGTAACCGATATTGTCAAAAGAAGTGGTAAGACAAGACAAACATTTTATCGTAATTTTAAAGATAAATATGATTTAGTGAATTGGTATTTTGAAAAACTAGCGGATAAATCTTTTCGACAAATAAGTAACTCTTATACTTTAAAAGAAGGTTTAACAAAGAAATTTACTTTTCTTCTCAATGATAAAATCTTTTTTACTGAAGCCTTTAAATCTAAAGATTATAATAATGTTGAAAATTATGATTATCAGTGTATCTTAGAATTTTATTCCAATATTATTAAAAAGAAGATTGGTACTATTCCTATAGACATTCAATTTTTATTAGAAATGTATTGTCATGGTTCAATAACGATGACAGTAGATTGGGCATTATCTGGAATGAAATTATCACCTGAGGAAATATCGGATTTATTAATATCAGCATTACCAAAAAAATTAGAAGAACTTTTATCGGATTTATAAAAAGAGCACGAATGCTCTTTTTATTCATAAATATTCATTTGACGATAAGTATCGACTAAATTTAATATTGTTTCTCCATCAGGTTCATTCATAAGCAGTTTATAATCTTGCCATATTCTTTCGATTTCATTTTTGATTTGAGGTATTTCTGTTATTGATGATGTTGTCGTTCTTAAATAATAAGATTGTAAAGTGCCAAAAGCAACAGCTATAAAATCAGTGATAAAATTATCTGATGGATCTACTGATATATAATTATTGACTTCATGATCTAAAAAGAGGTCAAGTGACGTTATAAAGTCACCACCAATAAAATCAGTTATTTGTAAAGTATGATGATTTAATGAAACTGTAATGAGGGGATCATGATAAGCTGGTGAATCACCAAAATCATAAAGATCATTTAAGAAATCTATACATTCATCTATTTGAGCATTATTAACTTCTTGAGTTAATATGGCTATTATGTTTTCAATGATTTGAGGTATACGCTGTAATATTTCACAGCCTTTTTTGTTCTCAAATAATTTTAATATTTTTTCTAGTCGACAAAATGTTAATAAATTCCATATTGTAATTTGTTCATAAGTCATCTCTTGTGATTTAGCCTCTATTTCTTTAAGCAAAGAAGCATAAATCAAATTTTCATTTTCTAACATCATCAACTGATCATTACATTCGTCAATGTATTTTTCATCAACGTCTAAGTCATCAAATGAAAGTGACAATCCATAAGCATTATTTAAATGATAATTTGCACGTTCATAGTCTTTTTTAGCTAAATACTCTTTTCCTAATTGATAATGAGTAAAAAATAATTGAGTAAAATCTGTTTTTTCTTGAGGTTTATTCTTTCTTTTAAACATATGTATCTCCTTTAATTAATTATATTCTATCATATAATAAGTTTCACATAAACAAAAAACATGGGAAACCCATGTTTTATTGACCATCATAATGATTTAAAATATCTTCAATTTGAATACCTAGTTGAAATCCTAATGTAAAATAATCATCAATTGTATTTTGATAATCTTCACTTGAATAATGACTTTGAACCTTTAAAATAGAATGATAGATTTTAAAGAATAAACTATCTAGTTTTATATGTTCTGGTATTTCTGTATGATTTTTAATCGTATCAATACGCAATTCATAGCCAATAGACATTAACATCGTTAAACCTTCAAAATAATGTTCTAATAAACGATCACGATCGATTTCTTCTTCTTTTTCCCAAAACAAATAAATTCTAGAGTCTTGAGATACTTCTGATAAATCATGTAAAAATGATAATATCTTTTGATTAAGTCTTTGTATATTTAAAATTTCATTCTTTGTTGTTTGGATTTCTTTGTTGATATACACTTCATATAGTTTAGATACACTGTTCATCTTATCACCTCTATTCATAATTATAATCTTTGATATGAATTGAATTTGAACTGTTATTTTCATTTTGATTTTTGTATGGATTATGATACAATCAATCTAGAAATGAGGGTCGGAAATGAAATCAATTTATCTATTAATGACAAAATCACAAACCTATGTTTCCCAAACTATACATTATATGACTTCTGATCCATATACTCATGTGTCTATATCTTTTGATCGATCATTACAGCCCTTATATAGTTTCGCAAGAAAATATACGAATAGTCCTTTACCAGCAGGAATCAAGCAGGAGTCTTTCAGTGAAGGTTTCTATAAAAAAAATAATAAAATACCTTGTGCTCTTTATGAATTGAGAGTTGAAGATGATGTATATGATTATGCTAAAAAAATTGTTTTAGAAATGATGAGAGAAGCTGATCGCTACAAATATAATTTATTGGGATTGATTTTGTGTCGTTTCAATATTGTTTATCAAAGGGATAATCATTATTTTTGCAGTGAATTTGTTGGTGATATTCTCACCAAAAGTCAGGCTTTATGTTTACCTAAAAATCCATCTTTAATGCGTCCGTATGATTATGCTCATATTAATGGGTTGAATTGTTTATTTCAAGGTGAGTTATTTCAGTTGATTGAAAATATAGCATATGTTTAATCGAAGAAATGAAAAGAATAATGAATGGCAGGAGATAATTTAGTGTTATTGAATACGATGATAAGTATTCTTTTTTTTTATTGAAAATGTGTTCATTATTTTTAACCTTTGTTATTTTCACATATTTAAATGATAATTTTGAACAGAATTTATTTGTATCCTTTATTTGAGGAGGAGAGATTATGTTTAAAAATGCTATTTTGAGTATTAAAAAAAGTGTTGGGAAAAGTGTATTGTTATTTATATTGATGGCGGTGATTGCAAACTTGATTATTGCTGGATTATCAATCAAAAATGCAACATCAAAATCAATGGAGCAAGTAAGAAAGTCTTTAGGAAATGATGTAACTCTTTCTTACAATATGAGAAATATTATGCAAAATAGGCAACAGGGGGAAGCACTAGATTCAGTAATGAAAAATATAACGATTGAAATGGCTGATCGTTTGAAAGATTTAAAATATGTAGAAAACTATAATTATACTGTTAATGTCAATGTTTCTAGTGATGATATTGAGCCAGTTAATATGCAGGAAAATTCAAATCAAACAAATGATAGAAGATTGGACGATATGCCAAGATTTATGGATAGTGATGATTTTAGTGTTGTTGGTCATACAACGATGGAATATTTAACAAATTTTACGAATAAAAATTATGTTTTAAAAAGTGGTAGATTATTAGTAGATGATGATGCTCAAACAACGAATTGTGTCATTGAATCTAATCTTGCGAGTGACAATGATTTAAAAGTTGGTTCAAGCTTTAAAGTCTATTCAACAAATGAGGATAATGAAAAAATATCAGTGACATTAAAAGTTGTTGGTATTTTTGAAATAGAAACGAGTGATGAAATGGGTGGAATGATGAGTAATCGTCAAAGTCCAATGAATACGATCTATACTGGATTGAGTACAGCTCAAAAATTAAATGATAGCACAACTACGATTACGAGTGCAACTTATTATTTAGATGATCCAGATCATATTGATGATTTTCAACAACTCGCTCAAGATACTGATATTGATTTTGAAACATATACATTAGATGCTAATGATGGTGTTTATCAAAAAAGTATCGCTTCACTTGAAAATATGGAGTCTTTTGCAAATATCTTTTTATCAGTCGTTATTGTTGCTGGCAGTGTTATATTATGTTTGATTTTAGTTTTAACGATGAGAAGTCGTTTCTATGAATTTGGAGTCATGTTATCTTTAGGACAAAGTAAGCTAAAAATTATCGGTCAACAATTAGTAGAAATCTTGAGTATTGCACTATTAGCTTTTGCTTTATCTTTAACGACGGGAAAAATGGTATCCAATGTTATCAGTAATATGCTTGTAACTCAGGATAATCAAAGTGTCGTTATGAATATGGAGGAGTCAAATGATCAAATGAGTGAACAAATGAATAATAGAAATCTCGTTGAAAGAATGCAGGCACCTGCGTCTAGTGAATTAGATGTTTCTTTAACTGGTGATACAATCTTAAAATTAGCAGAAATAAGTTTTATTATTTGTGTTGTGTCTATTATTTTACCTTCATTGTATGTATTAAGGTTATCACCTAGAGAAATATTAGTAAAAAGGGAGGGCTAAACATGGAAACGATTTTGAGTTTTGATAATGTTTGTTATTATTATAAAGATGGTAGTAGACAAGTTAATATTTTAAAAGATGCTTCTTATCATTTTGAATTAGGAAAAGCTTATGCAATTGTAGGAGCAAGTGGTAGTGGAAAAACGACTTCTTTGATTTTAGCTGGAGGATTAGATAATCCAAAAAGTGGAAATATAATGTATAAAGACAAAAATATAAGAGATATAGGTTTAACAAAATATAGAAAAAATGATGTATCGATTGTTTTTCAATCATATAATCTTATTCATTATATGAATGCTTATCAAAATGTATTGAATGCAATGGATATATCACATATTAAAGTTCCAAATAAAAAAGAGTATGCAATGAAAATATTACAAGAATTAGGTTTAAGTAGGGAAGAATGTAAAAGGGATATTAGAAAATTATCGGGTGGACAGCAACAGAGGGTCGCAGTTGCAAGAGCTATTGCTAAAGATAGTGACCTCATATTATGTGATGAACCGACTGGCAATTTAGATCCAACAACATCACAGGGGATCATACAAACATTGATCGATCTTGCACATCAAAGAAATAAATGTGTTATTGTTGTTACTCATTCTAAAGAGTTTGCTGATTGTTTAGATGTTAGTTTGAAAATCAATCAAGGCAAATTAGAAGAAATTTTTTAAAAGTTCACAATGAATTCATATCACTATATTATTATATAGGTGTCTTAAGAAAAGACATATAATATTGATTTATAGGCGACCCCTCTCCCTAAATAAAGCCTATAATATAAGAAAAAGAACGTTTTCCCCACGTTCTTTTTTCTTTTGGATATATTTAAATTTTATTGATATAATCAATGTTTTTTTATAAAGATTTTTATGATTAAAAGTCTTTTTTTATAATGTTTTATATTCAATATTTTATGTTAAAGGAGATATGATTTTTATTTGAGAAAAAGTATCATAAATATTTAAAACAGATTTTAAATGAGAATATCAATGCTGCAAAAGTGATGAACTGTGATGTATATGCTATGCACTATGTATCAAGTGAATTACCTCCAAGGCATTATTATTGTTATGAAAGTGTGAGTGAAGCTGTTAGACAGTTGAATAATGAAGGTCATCATATTGAATTATTATATGGTGAAAATTGTGAAGATTTGATTGGTTTTATTCCTACTAAATATGTTCCAATGAGTGAAGAAGAGGTAAACACTTGGTTTGAAGATTTAAGGAAATATGCTATTTTTAATGGAAAAGTGAATGATGTTCCTTATTACGATTATTATTCAAGTATGTTGAATATAAGAGCTATGGAAATAGGTGTTAAAGTTTCAGTCAAAGCTTATATGAATGCAGGTTTATTAGATGACTTATCATAAAAGAAAAGATAGAAAGCTTATATGAGTTTTCTATCTTTATGTTTTTAAATCAATTGGTAATGTTTTAAAGCATTATATATTCCATCTTTATCTACATCAGTTGTAATATATGTAACTTTATCAAATAATATTGGATTACTATTTCCCATTGCAACAGATTCATCAGTAAATTCTAACATCGTTAAATCATTTGTCGAATCACCGATACTGATACATTGTGAAAGACTCATTCCCAGGTGGTCTATAAGATGTTGAATACCTGTTGCTTTTGAGTAGCCAAAAGGTACAACTTCAATAAAATTGACATCTCTTTGGATAATTTCAAAATATTGTTTTAAATAATTTTTAAATGTTTCTATATCAGAGTTTTCATCATACCAAACAGCCATCTTATCGAATTCAACTAAATCGTTGACATCATATTCTCCTATTGCCATACCAAGACGTTCATACTTATTTTTAAAATTAAAGATATAAGGATCTCTAATATTTTTTGAGAAAAATGCTCCCTCAACTCCTTCTAATACAGCTTGTACATTACATTTATAAACTTGTCTTATAACTTCTTTGCGAATGATTTCATCTAAAGAAGCGTGCATAATAACATTTTGATTATATTCAATATAAGTACCACAACCACAAATATAGCCATCAAAACCAATAGAAGTAATTTCCTTTTCTACAGTAGCGATTGGTCTACCTGTATTCACAATGAGAAGATGTCCATTTTGTTGTGCTTTATGAATGGCTTCTTTACAACTCTGTGGTACAGTAGAACTTTTTTCATCTAATAATGTCCCGTCTATATCAAAAAAAATGATTTTTTTCTCCATATTTTCCCCTCTTTTCTTCATTTATAATAACGATATTTTGCATTGGGGTCAAGAGTGAAAAAAGAAGATAAGCTGTTTTTTAGAAAAATATTTAATTTATGAAAAATATTATGCTAAAATATTTTAGAAAATAAAGGAGAAAAAGAATGAATATTACATATCTAAAATATATTTGTGAGGTTGAAAAATATGGATCAATTTCAAAAGCAGCTCAACATCTCTATATCAATCAACCTAGATTAAGTAAGATTATTAAAGAAATAGAAAAAGAAATGAATATTAAAATCTTTGAAAGAACGAGCAAAGGGGTCATAGCAACGAAACAGGGTAGACTTTTTATCAATCAAGCAAAGCAAGTGATTTCGGATATGAATAATTTAGAAAGAATTTGTCAAAAAAAACATACAATGGGGCTTGATATTAGTGTTGCTAGAGCAAGTTATATTTCAAAAGCTTTTGTCAATTATTTAAATGAGTTGAGAATGAAAGATCATGAAATCAAATTGAATTATCATGAAACAAATTCAATGGAAGCAATTAAAAATGTATTTGAGAATAACGATAATTTAGGGATCATTCGTTTTCCTGTTGATGATGAAGAGTATTATAATAATATTTTAAATTTAAAAGACTTATCATATGAAAAGATATTTGAATTTGATTATCTTCTTCTTATGTCTAAAGATAATGTTTTGAGTTCTAAAGATATTCATTATGTTGATTTAAGTCAGCAAATAGAATTGGTTCATGGTGATATACCAATAGCAACTTCTCCATTACGATCAAAAGAAAAAGTTTATCCTTCACGAGTGATCAATATTTATGAAAGAGGAAGTCAGTTTGAAATATTAGAAAAATTAACTGATTCTTATATGTGGGTATCACCCATGCCAATAGAAACATTGGAACGTTTTAATTTGGTTCAAAAAGAATGTGTTGATATGAATATAAGATGTATCGATATGCTTATATATAGAAAGGGTTATCGTTTTACTAAGGAAGATGAAGAGTTTCTAAGGTCTTTAGGAAAAGTTATTAAAAGTTTATAGGTATATTCAAAAAGGAATATGAGTTATTCCATTTAAGTATTTTATTTTTACTTGTGAAAATGTTAACATAGTGATATAAAGAAAGAAGGAGTTAAATTTATGCAAAGATTTACATTACCAAGAGATTTATATCATGGAAAAGGTGCATTAGAAGCACTTAAAACTTTAGAAGGGAAAAAAGCCATTGTTTGTGTTGGTGGAGGAAGCATGAAGCGTAATGGTTTTTTAGATCGTGCTGTTGATTATTTAAAAGAAGCAGGTATGGAAGTTGAATTGTTTGAAGGAATTGAACCAGATCCTTCTGTAGAAACTGTTATGAAAGGTGCTGCTGTCATGGAAAAATTCCAGCCTGATTGGATCGTTGCCATGGGTGGAGGTTCTCCTATCGATGCAGCTAAAGCTATGTGGATCAAATATGAGTATCCAGAAATTACTTTTGAAGATATGTGTAAGGTTTTTGGTATTCCAAAATTAAGAAAGAAAGCTCATTTCTGTGCTATTCCATCAACAAGTGGTACAGCAACTGAAGTTACAGCTTTTTCAATTATTACTGATTATAATAAAGGAATCAAATATCCAATCGCTGATTTTGAAATTACACCAGATGTTGCTATTGTGGATCCTGATTTAGCTGAAACAATGCCAGTAAAATTAGTAGCTCATACAGGTATGGACGCTATGACTCATGCTATTGAAGCTTATGTTTCAACAGCAAATTGTAATTATACTGATCCACTAGCAATTCATGCTATTGAAATGATTCAAGCAAATTTAGTGAAGTCATATAATGGTGATATGGCTTGTCGTGATGATATGCATGATGCTCAATGTTTAGCAGGGCAAGCATTCTCTAATGCTTTATTAGGAATTGTTCACTCAATGGCCCATAAAACAGGTGCAGCTTTTGTTGATCAAGGTGGACATATTATTCATGGTGCTGCAAATGCGATGTATTTGCCAAAAGTTATTGCTTTCAATGCTAAAGATGAAACAGCTAAAAAACGTTATGGAGTCATTGCTGATTATATGGGATTAGGTGGAGAAACTGATGATGAAAAAGTAAAATTACTTATTTCATATTTACGCCAAATGAATGATGATTTAAATATTCCACATTCAATTAATCACTATGGTGCTGATGGTTTACCAGCTGAAAAAGGATTTGTAAGTGAAGAAGTATTCTTAGAAAGAGTTGAAAATATTGCAGCATTGGCTATTGGAGATGCTTGTACTGGATCTAATCCACGTATTCCAACACAGGAAGAAATGGTTAAACTATTAAAATGCTGTTATTATGATAGCGAAGTAGATTTTTAAAATAAAGGATAATTAATTTATCCTTTTTTTATAAAATGGAAGTGTAAAAGAGTTAAAGCTTTGATAAAAAGTATAGGTTGAATTTTTGTGATGAAACCTTTATAATTGTATGGGAAAAAAGAGTAAAGGGGATACGTTATGTACAAAATCGTTAGAAAAGAAATTTTAAATGATGTTGTTGAATTAATGGTAATTCATGCTCCTTTTGTTGCTAGAAAATGTGAACCAGGACAATTCATTATTTTAAGAGCAACTGAAGATGGTGAAAGAATTCCATTAACTATTGCTGATTTTGATAGAGAAAAAGAAACAATTACGATTATTTATCAAATCGTAGGATATTCTACTAAAGTTCTTTCAAAATTAAATGAGGGAGATGAATTAGTAGATTTTGTTGGACCTTTAGGGGCACCAACAGCTTTACATAAATCTAAACACGTTGTAGGTGTTGCTGGTGGTGTAGGTAGTGCACCATTATATCCACAACTAAGAGCATTGGCTCAAATGGGTGTTGAAGTTGATGTTATTATTGGGGGTAGAGAAGCTCAATATGTATTAATGGCTGATGATTTTAGTAAATTCTGTAAGAATGTTTATATTACAACAGATGATGGATCATTAGGTGATAAAGGATTTGTTACAACAAAATTAGCTGAATTGATTGAAAAAGGTGAACAAATTGATGAAGTTATCGCTATTGGTCCAGTACCAATGATGAAAGCTGTCGTTGGTGTTACCAAACCTTTGAATATTAAAACATCAGTATCTTTAAATCCAATTATGATCGATGGTACAGGAATGTGTGGCTGCTGTCGTGTAAGTGTTGATGGTAAAATTAAGTTCGCTTGTGTCGATGGTCCGGATTTTGATGGTTTATTAGTTGATTTTGATGAATTGATTCAAAGACAAAAAATGTTTAAAAGCGAGGAAACACATATCTGTAATCTTACGGGGGTGAAGAGATAATGCCAAATATGTCAATGCAAAAAGTAAAGATGCCTGAACAGGATCCTAACGTTAGAAATAAAAATTTTGAAGAAGTTGCTTTAGGATATACAAAGGAACAAGCAATGGAAGAAGCAGCTCGTTGTTTGAATTGTAAAAAACCATTCTGTATGCAAGGTTGTCCAGTAGGAGTTCCAATTCCTGAATTTATTCAACACGTTGCTCAAGGTGAATTTGACGAAGCTTATGAAACAATCACAAGAGAAAATGCATTACCTGCTATTTGTGGTCGTGTTTGTCCACAAGAAAATCAATGTGAGGGACAATGTGTACGAGGAAAAAGAAAAGGTGCTGAGTCAGTAGGAATCGGAAGATTGGAAAGATTTGTTGCTGATTATCATAGAGAACATGGTAAAAAGAAAGAATTAAATATTGAAAAAAATGGTAAGAAAGTGGCTGTTATAGGAAGTGGACCTGCTGGTATTACTTGTGCGGGTGAACTTGCTAAAAAAGGTTATGATGTAACTGTATTTGAAGCTCTTCATAAAACAGGAGGAGTTTTATCTTACGGTATTCCTGAATTCCGTTTACCAAAAACTTTAGTCCAAAGTGAAGTTGATGGAGTAGCAGAACTTGGTGTTGATTTTAAAACAAATGTTGTTGTTGGTAGATCTATGACGATTGATGAATTACAAGAACAAGGCTATGAAGCCATCTTTGTAGGAAGTGGTGCCGGATTACCTCGTTTCCAAAACATACCAGGAGAAAATTTAAATGGTGTTTATGCTGCCAATGAATTTTTAACTCGTGTCAATTTGATGAAAGGATACGAATTCCCACAATATCCTACACCTGTAAAAATAACTGATACTGTATGTGTTATTGGTGCTGGAAATGTTGCTATGGATGCTGCTAGAACGGCAAAACGTTTGGGTGCTAAAGAAGTTTATATCGTTTATCGTAGAGGTGCAGAAGAAGTTCCTGCTCGTGAAGAAGAAGTCCATCATGCTAAAGAAGAAGGAATTATTTTTAAGCTTTTGACAAATCCAGTTGCTATTCATGGTGAAGATGGCTGGGTTAAGTCTATGGAATGTGTGGAAATGGAATTAGGAGAACCAGATGATAGTGGTCGAAGAAGACCAATCGTTAAAGAAGGTTCAAACTTTATTATTGAAACAGGAACTGTTATTGTTTCAATCGGACAAAGTCCAAATCCTTTAATTAGACAAACAACACCAGGATTAGATACTCAAAGATGGGGAGGAATTATTGTTGATGAAGAAACAATGAAAACTTCTAAAGATGGTGTTTATGCTGGTGGTGACGTTGTTACTGGTGCAGCAACTGTTATTCTTGCAATGGGAGCTGGAAAGAAAGCTGCAAAAGCAATTGATGAAGCTTTACGTTCAAAATAATGTGTTTATGAGTGGCTTTTATGTCCACTCTTTTTTATTTAAATTTTTTTTATTTATGTAAAAGTATTCTTATTTATTTTACAATTCTTTTTTTTCATTATATACTTAATAAGAATATTAAAGGGGTTTGTTTTATGGATATATCAAAAATAGATTTATGGAAGCAAGGCTTTAAAGACGGTATACCTATTTGTTTAGGTTATTTTGCTGTTTCTGTGACTTTCGGTTTACAATGTGGGATAGGTGGATTAAGTATTTTTCAAGCAACTTTATTGTCTTTTACGAATTTAACTTCAGCTGGACAGTTTGGTGGTTTAGAATTAATCATTGCTCAAGCAAGCTATGCGGAAATGGCATTTACTCAATTAATATTGAATTTAAGATATTTATTAATGTCTACATCTTTATCACAAAAGCTAGACAGTCAAGCTTCAATTGTTCAAAGAATGATTGTTTCGCATGGAATTACTGATGAGATTTTTGGTGTTTCAATGTTGACTAAAGGGAAATTATCACCTTATTATTCGTATGGTGTCATGAGTTGTGCCATTCCTGGTTGGGTTTTTGGAACATTTGTTGGTATTGCAATTGGCAATGTTTTGCCATTAAATATATTAAATGCTCTTTCAATGGCTATTTATGGTATGTTTTTAGCAGTCATCATTCCACCTGCTAAGAAAAATAAAGTAATCTTATTAGTTGTTGTTTTGTCGATGATATTAAGTGGATTGTTTGAAATCCTACCGATATTAAATCAAATTTCAAGTGGTTTTAAGATTATTATTGTGACTTTGATTATAGCAAGTCTAGCAGCTTATTTCTTTCCAGTAAAGGAGGATGATTATGGAGCATAATATCTATATCTATATTTTGGTCATGGCTTTAATTACATATCTTATTCGTGCATTACCATTGACTTTGATACATAGAGAAATCAATAATCAATTTTTTAGATCATTTCTTTTTTATATTCCCTATGTTACTTTAGCGGCGATGGTTTTTCCAGCTATTTTATTTAGTACTGGAAATGTGATAAGTGCAACTGTCGGTTTTGTGATTGCAATTATTTTGTCTTATAGGGAAAAGAGTTTAACAACGGTTGCTATAGCAGCGTGCATTGGAGTTTACATAACAAGTTTATTTATTCATTAGATTTAAGCCTTTTTTAGGCTTTTTTTAAAACGCAATTGTTAGTTGCACTCATTCTAAGTACTCTATGTAGATAATTATTAATATTTTTGATACGATAGATGAAACAAAGGGGAGTGAAGAAAATGAAATTGAATGATAAATTATTAAATTTAAGAAAGGAAAGGGGTTTATCTCAACAAAATCTAGCGGATCAAATGAATGTTTCCAGGCAATCCATTTCCAAATGGGAGTTAGGAGAAAGTGAACCAACGCTAGCTAATATTATCATGTTAAGTGATATATTTCAGGTTTCTACTGATTATTTATTAAAAGATGATCAAGAAGAAAAGATATTTGAAAAAACAAAATCTTCATCAATATTTTTAGTTGTTGGAACATTGATTGTATTATTAGGAACGTTAGCAGGATATATGCTATGGCAAAATGATTATAGTCCATTGTCATTATTGATAGGAATGAGTATAGAAATCATTGGGTGTATTATTTTTGCATATTATGCATTGAAGGAACAGGATAAAAAAGCTCAAAAAGATTTTTTAAGTATAAATATATGGTTGTTAACACTTTTACCAATAAAATATTTTAGTGAATATACAAAGACATATTTATTTATAGTTAGCTTTTTAAATCGCATAATTGATATAAATACGATTATAGGGACATTATTTTTTACATTTTTGCCATTATTGATTTCTTTAGGTATGAGTTTGATTTTATTTCTTTTGATAAGAAAATTTTTTTAATAATATATTGACAATATTTATAGTCAAGAATATAATATAGTTCGTAGCCGAACAAAAAAGAGGTGAAATCAATGTATCGAGATCCAATAGGACATAGAATTAAAACAATTCATAATTTAACAAAGCGTTCAATGGATAAGTTTTTTGGTCATAGACCTGACAGAGCTACTCTTATGCATACATGGATCATTGGTTTTTTACAAGATCGAGAGGATCAAGGTCTTGATACTTTTCAAAAAGATATAGAGAATGAATTTTCAATCAATCGTTCAACAACATCAGAAATGTTAAAGTTAATGTGTAAAAAAGGTATGATTAAAAGGGTACCAGTAGATTATGATGCAAGATTGAAAAAAATCGTTTTGACAAATCAGAGTAGAGAGTTTAATTTGAAGATCGAAAATCAAATGAAATTAATGCATAATAAGCTTGTGAGGGGATTGAGTGAAGAAGAAATAGATACATTTATATTGATTTCAGATAAATTGATAGAGAATTTGAAGAGTGAATTGTGATCAGGGAAACCTGATTTTTATTCAGAAATATAGTTCGTTAACAAACTATTCGGTTGCGTACTTTTAATGAGAATAGGAGGTATTGAAATGATTAAAACATTAATGAAAGAAATCAAACAATATAAAAAAGCATCATTATTAACAATATTTTTTGTTATTGTGGAAGTTATTCTTGAAATTTTAATTCCTTTTATGATGGCTAAGATCATTGATAATGGAATTCAGGCACAGGATATGAATGCTATTATGAAATATGGCTTAATTATGTTTTTCCTTGTTATTGGAACATTATCGACTGGCTTTTTGGCTGGTAAATATGCAGCATATGCTTCAACTGGTTTTGCAGCTAATTTAAGAGATGCAATGTATACACATATTCAAACTTATTCATTTTCAAATATTGATAAATATAGTACAGCTGGACTTGTAACACGTTTAACAACAGATGTAACAAATGTTCAAAATTCATATCAAATGATTATTCGTATGTGTATTCGTTCACCAATGAATTTAATTTGTGCGATGACGATGGCATTTATGATTAATTTTGATTTAAGTTTGATTTTTGTTGGGGCAATTTGTTTTTTAGTTATTGTATTAGGAACTGTGATGTTTTTTGCAACTCGATATTTTAATCAAGTTTTTCCTAAATATGATGATTTAAATGAAAGTGTTCAAGAAAATGTCGTCGGAATAAGAGTTGTGAAGTCATTTGTTAGAGAAAAATATGAAAATGAGAAATTTCAAAAAGCTGCAGAAAATATATATCACTTATTTGTAAAA
>Ga0129308_1002605_pt1 | contig 14809 bp, 9 predicted proteins | sample L827metagenome_FD_94440 | JGI IMG/M metagenome (GOLD analysis project Ga0129308, IMG submission 94440) | Ring-tailed lemur group fecal microbial communities from Wisconsin, USA - L827 metagenome | ecosystem: Host-associated > Mammals > Digestive system > Large intestine > Fecal | place: USA...
CCTGAATGTGCTGCGCAGCCATTTCCAGACGGCGGGGATCGATCCGTCGTTTCGCGTTGCGGACGAGGGCGAAATATTGCTGCTCGAGCAGGAGACGGCGCAGGAGACAGTCGATGCGGCCTACGAGGAGATGGATGCGGAGTTTGAGCAGTTTGTCGAGCAGATTGCGCCGGGCAAGAGCGACAGCGCGATCGAGGAGCTCGTTCTGCAGCTCTACCATTTCGCGCTGGGGCAGCCCTGGCCGGAGGAGTGGCTTGAGGAGTGCAGGCGGATGTACGCGGGAATGGATGTGCCGTGGAGCAGGTACATCGCCGCCGAGACGGCGCGTCTCCTTGCCGATATCCGCTCACAGCTTGAGGCGGCGCTTCGGATTGCACAGGAGCCGGATGGGCCCTATCCGTACGAGAAGGCTCTTCTGAGTGATCTGGAGCAGGTGGACAGTTTGTGTGGCTGCCAGGATTACGAGAGCTTTGCGGAGGCATTCCGGAATATGTCTCCTGCCGCGCGCCTTGGCAGCAAGCGGGATGAGCGGATTTCCGCGCAGAAAAAGCAGCAGGTGCAGACGATGCGCGGCGACGTCAAGGACGCGTTGAAGGCGCTCTGCAAAAAATACTATTTTGATACTCCGGCAGTCGTGCAGGAGGAGCTGAAGCGAAGCGCGCTCCCGGTGCGCTGCCTCACGGCGCTGACGGAGCGCTTCATGAAGCTGCTTTCCGAGAAGAAGGCGGAGCGCAATCTGCTGGATTTCGGCGATCTGGAGCACCGTGCGCTTTCGGTGCTGGTCAGCCGCACGATGGAGCCGACGGCGGCTGCGCAGGAGTATGCGGAGCTGTTTGAGGAGGTCATGATCGACGAGTACCAGGACAGCAATCTCGTACAGGAGCTGATTCTGAACAGCGTGTCCGGGAGAGGGAAGGGCGAGCCGAACCGCTTTATGGTCGGGGATGTGAAGCAGAGCATCTACCGGTTCCGCCTCGCGCGGCCCGAGCTGTTCATGGAGAAATACAGGACGTATCAGGAGGATAAAAGGGCGTGCCGCATTGACCTGCACAGGAATTTCCGCAGCCGTGCGCAGGTGCTGGACAGCGTAAATTTTGTATTCCGGCAGATTATGACAGAAAATCCGGGCGGGATCGTGTATGATAAGGACGCGGCGCTGTACCCGGGCGCGGTATTTGCGCCGCTGCCGGGGGATACTTCATGGCAGACGGAGCTCCATCTTCTTGAAACTGACAGCCGCAATAAAATAAAGGACGAGGCCCGTCTTGTCGGCGGCAGGATCCGGGAGCTTGTCGGTCATATGATGGTGTGGGATAAGCAGGAGGATTGCTACAGACCGGCGCAGTACCGGGATATCGTGATCCTGCTGCGCACGGTGAGCGGCTGGGCGGAGACGTTTCAGGAGGTGCTTGGCGATATGGATATCCCGTGCTTTACCGGCTCACAGAATGGGTATTTCTCTGCGGCGGAGGTGCGCACCGTGCTCTCGTATCTGCGGATTCTCGACAACCCGGTTCAGGATATGCCGCTGGCGGCGGTCATGCGCAGTCCGATCGGCGGATTCACGGATGAGGAGCTCGCCAGAATCAGGACAGAGAACTCCGGAGAGTATTTTGTGTCCTACTATGATTCCTGCCAGGCATACAGGAGGGAAGGAACGGATGAAAAGCTGCGGGAACACCTCGAACGGTTCTTCACGGTGTTTGAGGGACTGCGTGCGAAGTGCAGTCATACGCCGGTGCATCTGCTGCTGTGGGAGATCCTCGACGTGACGGGCTACGGCGAATACGCAGCCGCGCTCCCGGCCGGGCGGCAGCGCACGGCCAATCTGGATATGCTCGTTGAGAAGGCGATTGCGTACGAGGCGACGAGCTACCGCGGCCTGTATCATTTCGTGCGCTATATCGAGAATCTGAAAAAATACGAGGTCGATTACGGCGAGGCCAATATCGGTTCGGAGGCTGACGATACGGTGCGCATTATGAGCATCCATAAGAGCAAGGGACTCGAGTTCCCGATCGTGTTTGTCAGCGGTCTCGGCAAGCAGTTCAATGAGTCGGATATCAGGAGCCGCGTCGTACTGCACCCGGAATTCGGGATCGGCTGCGATTATATTGATACGAAGAAGCGGACAAGGCGCGCGACCATTGCGAAGCGCGCGATCCAGCAGCGGACGGCGATGGAGAACCTCGGTGAAGAGCTGCGCGTGCTCTACGTCGCGATGACGCGTGCGAAGGAGAAGCTGATCCTGACGGGAGGCACGGCGGATCTGCAGGATAAGCTGGAAAAATGGAGCGGGGCGGCCAGACAGGCCGGGGAGACGCTGGCGTATTCGTGGCTTTCATCGGCGGCGACGTATCTCGACTGGGTTGCTCCGGCGCTGCTGCGCCATCCGGCGGGGGCGCAGGTGCTCGCGGAGCGCGGATTCGAACCTGTTGCGGACTCTATAAAGCAAAACGGTCTGCCGGACCTCGCAATCTGCCTCGCCGACCAGCTCACAGACGATTTCTCCGGGCGCGTCCGGGATGATTCGGACGGGCAGCGTCTCGAGGCGCTTCTTGATCTGGACGTATCAGTCTGCCGCGACGAGGAGGCGCATGACTATTTCAGCCGCGCGTTTGCGGCCGTCTATCCGTACGAGGCCGACCGCGCGATCTCCGGCAAGCTTTCCGTCTCCGAGCTCAAGAAGCTCTCGCAGCTTCCCGACGACGGAGATGATATGCAGGAGCTGTACCGCGAGGAGACGGTCGTGCCGCTGCTCCCGGCGTTTCGCAGAGCGCAGGAGCCGCTTGCGGGGGCTGCCAGAGGTACGGTCTACCATGCCTTTATGGAAAATTTAGATTTTTCTAAGAAATATGAGCTTGAATTGCAGTTGGAAGAACTTGTGTCCTGTGGTAAAATGAGCCGGGAGGAAGCGGACGTTCTTGATCTGGACGACGTCAGGTATTTCCTCGCGTCGGAGGCCGGACAGCGTATGGAGCGCGCGGCGCTCGCAGGCAGGCTGTACCGTGAGCAGCCGTTTGTCCTCGGCGTGCGGGCCGATGAGATACGCGCGGACTGGAGCCATGAGCAGATTGTGCTTGTGCAGGGAATTATCGACGCGTATTTTGTGGAGGAGGACGGCAGCATCCTGCTGCTCGACTACAAGACGGACCGTGTGCCGACGCTTCAGACGCTCGTCGACAAGTACCGGGCGCAGCTCGACTACTATGCGATGGCGCTGGAGAGGCTGACGGGGCGGAGTGTTTCGCGGCGTGTGATTTACTCGTTCCATCTGGGCGATGCCGTGAGCTTCTGAGGTGTTAATAATAATAAAAAACGAGGCTGCAAATGATTATGAAAAAATGGATCAATAACCAGGCAGTGCGCTACATATTTTTCGGCGGCTGCACGACACTCGTCAATCTTGTCATGTATTACCTGCTGCGCACGGTGCTCGGGATCGATATCGTCACGGCGAATACGGCCGCGATCCTGACGGCGATCGCGTTTGCCTACGTGGTCAACAAGCTGTTTGTGTTTGAACACAGGGCTTCATCGGTCAAAGCGCTTCTAAAGGAGGCGGGGGGCTTCATCGGGATGCGGCTTGGCACGATGCTGATTGAGATTCTGGGTGTCCTGCTGCTCTCGTGCATCTGGGGCGTCAACGACATGGCGGCGAAGCTTGTACTGCAGGTTGTGATTCTTGTGCTTAATTACCTGATCAGCAGATTTGTCGTCTTTAAGGATGAGGAACTGGTGGACCGCGACCAGGAAGAGAGACTCCGGGAGAAAAGGACGGCCCGCCGCTATTTCCTCGCGGCGTTCGGCCTGACCGTGCTTGTCGTCGGGATTGGTTTTGCAGTGATGGGCGTCTGGCCGTTCGGCGACAAGACGGTGCTGATCATCGATTCGCTGCATCAGTATCTTCCATTCTATACGGATTTCCACGAGAAGCTTGTGAACAGCGAATCGTTCCTGTATTCCTTCTCAGGCGGCCTCGGCTACAATTTCTGGTCTACATACGCCTACTACATGGCGAGTCCTCTGAATCTGCTGATGGCCTTCATTCCGACGGAGAATGTCTGTGATTTCATGGATCTGATGATCCTGCTGAAAATCGGCCTCTGCGCGGGCTGCTTTTCCTGGTATCTGCATATGCGCGACCGCAGCCGCAGGTATCTGCCGGTCGTTTTCGGCATGATGTTCGGCCTGAGCAGCTTTGTGATCGGCTACTATTTCAATCTGATGTGGCTCGACAGTGTCGCGATGCTGCCGTTGATCATGCTCGGCATCGAGCGCATCACGGACGGAAAGAGCGGGCGGCTCTTTGGGCTGTCGCTTTTCTACGGGCTGTGGTGTAACTATTATATCGGCTTCATGCTGTGCATTTTCTCGTGCCTGTATTTCCTGGTGCGCTGGATTTCGCACAGGAGGATCGAGGTAAAATCGGTCGCGAAGAGCTGCGCGGCGTTCGCCTGGTATGCGCTGCTTGCAGGAGGAATGGCCGCGCTCGTGCTGCTGCCTGCGTTCATGGGGCTTTCGACGTCGGAGTCGATGCAGGGCAACAGCTTTCCGACGATCATCAAATATTATGAGAGCCTCGGCGCGCTGCTCGAGAACCATATGGCGTTCCTTGAGCCGGTCAATATCTCGAACTCGCAGGTCGGCCTCAATGTTTACTGCGGCATGGCGACGGTGCTGCTCGCGGTTCTCTATCTGTTTGACTGCAAAATCAGGCTGCGCGAGCGTCTGGCCCACTACGGGTTGTGCGCGCTTCTGCTGTTCAGCTTTTCCTTTAATATTCTGAATTATATCTGGCACGGTTTCCACGTCCAGAACGGGCTTCCGAACCGTTTTGCGTTTATTTATGTTGCAGTTCTGCTCGTGATGGCGTATGATGCATTAGGACATATCAGAAGCTTTGCGCTGCCGGAGCTGATTTTCTCAGTGGCCGCACCTGTGATTTTCCTGATTATGAGGTGGAAGCAGCCGGAGCAGGAGATTGAGGAGTATCTGTTCTTCGTCTCGATCGGTCTGCTGGTGCTCTATTTTGGCGTGCTTTTGCTGAACCGTTACTGGGATGGCGGCAGGAAACGGATCCCGACGGTGCTGCTGTCCGCCGTCATGCTCATCGAGGTCTCGGCCAACGCGATCTATGGGATTAGCTGTGACGGAAGCGTGACGCGAAGCATTTACCTGGCGGATCAGTCTTCATACCGGAAGATGATGGATAGCCAGGACGACGACAGCTTTTTCAGAAGCGAGGTCGACCGGCAGCGCATGCGGAATGTGACGATGTTCGCGGGCGGCAATGCGCTCGTGATGTTCAACTCCACGATGCATGAGTCCGTCATCACGCTGTGCGACCGGCTCGGGATCGAGGCGCGCACGAACAAAAACGGCTATCTCGGCGTGACGAAGCTGATGAACGATGTGTTCGGCATCCGCTATCTTGCATCCCCGTCAAAGCTTGCCGATACGATGTACCAGTTCCAAAAGGTTGACGAGGACGGGGAGCTTACCTTATATAAGAATGACAATGCGCTCTCAGTCGGTTTCATGGTCGACGAAGCGATTCTCGACTGGGATATCGAGGCGGGCGAACCGCTGCAGGTGCAGAACAGCTTTGTCGAGCTCGCGACGGGACTCGAGCCGATCTATGTGCTCGACCGCTACATCGATATGGAGAGCGGCGAAAACTACGGGATTAAGATTCCGCAGGACAAGCAGGTGTATCTGTGCATTGACACGCGTGTGAAGGAGATCGCGCTGAATACGCCGGAGTATACGAAGACGTTCACGGATTACACGGATCACCTGTATGTGATCAACAGCTCAGTCGCAAGCGATATGGCGGATTTCACTGTGACGCTCAAGGATGGCCAGTCGACTGTACAGGCCCAGGTGTATACATGCGCGAACGATGCGTACCAACAGGTTGTCGACAAGCTTGCCGGGAGCCAGCTTACAGACGTGGAGGCAGGCGGCAACCGTCTGAGCGGTTCGGTTGATGCCCAAAATGACGGGGTGCTTCTGCTGACTGTGCCGTACGACGAGGGCTGGGAGATCCGCGTGGACGGCGGGAAGGCAGAGATGCTGCGTGTCGGCGGGGCGCTGACCGGCGTCCGGCTCTCAGCGGGGCAGCATGATATTACAATGAAATACACGCCTCCGGGACTTGTAACCGGCAGTATTTTAAGCCTGCTGTGCGCGGTGCTGTTCGTGCTTTCCGGTATACTCGAAAAGCGCCATCCCGGCTGGTTTGGAAAAGAGGAAGGAAGTACAGAAATGAATTTTGAGTTTTCAGATAAGGCAGAGGAGCTGAAGGCAGGCATCTTTGCCGTGCTTGATGAGAAGAAAACGGAGCTGCTCGCACAGGGCAGGCCGGTTTACAACCTGTCGATCGGCACGCCGGATTTCAGGCCGGCGCAGCATATCATTGACGCCGTATCGGAGGCGGCGGGGAAGCCGGAGAATTACAAGTACGCGGTTACAGAGCTGCCGGAGCTGCTTACGGCGGTGAGGGATTTCTACAGGAGACGTTTCGGCGTGGAGCTCGCTGCGGACGAGGTCATGGAGATGTATGGATCTCAGGAGGGGATGGCGCATATCGCGTGGGCGCTGTGCAATCCGGGCGACGTCGTGCTCGTGCCGAATCCGGGCTACCAGATTTTCAGCGTCGGCCCGAAGCTCTGCGACGCCGAGGTGCGCGAGTACCCGCTTTACGCGGAGAACGGCTTCCTGCCGGATCTCGGCGCGATCCCGGAGGAGACGGCGCGCGCGGCGAAATTCATGGTTGTGAGCTATCCGGCCAACCCGGTCTGCAAGGTGGCGCCGGACTCGTTCTACACGGAGCTTATTGCGTTTGCGAAAAAGTACAATATCATCGTTTTGCACGACAACGCATATTCTGATATTATCTACGGCGGCAGGAAGGGCGGTTCGTTCCTGAGCTTCCCGGGTGCGAAGGAGGTAGGAATCGAGTTCTATTCTCTGTCAAAGTCGTTCAACTATACGGGCGCCCGCGTCTCGTTCGCGGTCGGCAACGCGGAGATCATCCGCAAATTCCGGGCGCTGCGCACGCAGTTCGATTACGGGACATTCCTTCCGGCTCAGTACGGCGCGATCGCCGCACTGACGGGGCCGTTCGATTCCGTGACGGAGCAGTGCGCGCTGTATGAGGAGCGCAATAAGGCGCTTTGCGGCGGCCTGCGCGAGATTGGCTGGGATGTGCCGGACAGCGAGGGTACGATGTTTGTCTGGGCTCCGCTGCCGAAGGGCTACACGAATTCCGAGAAGTTCTGCATCGAGCTTACCGAGAAGTCCGGCGTGATCTGCGTTCCCGGCAGCAGCTTCGGCTCGCTCGGCGAAGGCTACGTCCGCATGGCGCTCGTGCTTCCGCCGGAGAAGCTGCGTGAGGCGGTTGAGAGCATCCGAAAGAGCGGGATCATTCAGCAGTAGCCGCAATTGTCCGCTATATGGAAAGTAATGAAGAAATTCACCCAAATAGCGGGCGCGGATTGAAATAAGTGATTGATAGTTAAGGAGAGCATTCATGCAAAATTTTGAAGATCTGCTGCGTCAGGCCGTTTCTCCTGATGCGTTATCTCTGCAGGAGCCTTTGAACAGGCATACGACCTTCCGCATCGGAGGTCCGGCGGACTACTTTGCCGCACCTGCTACCATGCAGGAGGCCGCTGCCGTCGTCCGCCTCTGCCGTGAACAGTCGTACCCGTTCTACGTGATCGGGAACGGGAGCAATCTGCTCGTCTCGGATGCAGGCTACCGCGGCCTGATCCTGCAGCTTTACCGGAATTTCAGCGCGGTCACGGTGGAAGGAGAGGAGATCACGGCGCAGTCCGGCGCGATGCTCTCCGTGATCGCGAAGCGCGCGCTTGCAGCCGGGCTTACAGGCTTCGAGTTTGCGTCCGGGATACCGGGCACGATCGGCGGGGCGGCCGTCATGAACGCGGGAGCGTACGGCGGAGAGATGAAGGATGTGCTGACCTCCGTGACGGTGCTGACACAGGAGAATGACGTGCGGACGATCCCGGCCGGGGAGCTGTGCCTTGGTTACCGCTACAGCGTGATTCCGGAGAACGGATGGATTGTGCTTGGCGCGACGCTCCGTCTGCAAAAGGGGGATCCCGATGCGATCCGCGCGCGCATGGAGGAGCTGAAGGAGAAGCGAGTTTCGAAGCAGCCGCTCGATCTGCCGAGCGCAGGCAGCACGTTCAAGCGTCCCGAGGGCTATTTTGCCGGGAAGCTGATCATGGATGCCGGGCTGCGCGGTTTTGCGGTCGGCGGCGCCCAGGTCTCCGGGAAGCACTGCGGCTTTGTTGTCAACCGCGGCAATGCCACGGCCGCCGATGTGCTTGCCCTGATCCGGGAGGTTCAGGCCCGTGTCCGCGCCGCGTTCGGCGTGGAGCTCGAGCCGGAGGTGAAGATGCTCGGGGAGATGAAAGATACAATGTAAGAAAGAGGATTCACAGATGCGATTCGTGATTGTGACCGGCCTGTCCGGAGCCGGAAAAAGTATGGCGCTTAAAACCCTCGAGGATCTCGGCTATTTCTGCGCCGACAATATTCCGCTCCCGCTGGTTGAGAAGTTTGCCGAGCTCTCGACCGCACCGGAGAGCGAGTACAATAAGGTAGCCCTCGGCGTCGATGTGCGCGCCGGAATCGAGGGCGACAGGATGCAGCGCGTGCTCGAGCGCCTTGCGATGGAAGGAATTTCATACGAAATCCTGTTCCTTGACGCCAGCGATCCCGTTCTTCTGAAGCGCTATAAGGAGACGAGACGCAGTCATCCCCTTGCGCGTGACAGCAGGATCGACGAGGGGATCCGGCAGGAGCGCCTCGCGATGGCGTTTCTGAAGGCGCAGGCGGACTATATCATCGACACCTCGACGCTGCTCACGAGAGAGCTGCGCAGCGAGCTCGAAAAGATATTTGTCAACAGCCTGGAGTACCGCAACATCTATATCACCGTCCTTTCGTTCGGCTTCAAGTACGGCATTCCGGCTGACGCCGACCTCGTCTTTGACGTGCGGTTCCTGCCGAATCCGTATTACGTTGACGAGCTGAAGCACAGGACGGGCCGCGAGCAGGCCGTGCAGGAATTTGTCATGCGAAACGGCGCTGCGCAGGAGTTTCTGGACAAGCTGGAGGATATGGTAGAATTTCTGCTGCCGAATTACGTTTCGGAGGGCAAGAATCAGCTTGTGATCGGGATCGGCTGTACTGGCGGCAAGCACCGCTCTGTGACGCTGGCGGAGAAGCTTTATGGATATCTGAGCCGTCACGAGGAATACGGCCTGAAGCTCGAGCACCGCGATATCATGAAGTGACGGAGGCACGAAATGACATTTTCAGGAGAAGTCAGGGAGGAGCTCTCGAGGCAGATACCGCGCGCGCGCCACTGCAGTCTCGCAGAGCTGGCGGCGATCGTCGGCATGTGCGGGGACGTCTGTATCTCGGCACAGGGACGTTACCGGCTGAGAATTCATACGGAGAATATAACTGTCGCAAGAAAATGCTTTACATTATTGGAAAAAACATTTAATATAAGAAGTGACGTGTCAGTACATTTACATAAGGTTCATAAAAAGAGCAGCCAGATATACACATTGCTGGTCAAAGAGCATGATACGGTGCTGAATATCCTCCGCGCGCTGAAGCTTCTCGATGCGGACGGCGAGGTAGCGGAGCAGATTTCACCGGCGAACCAGCTTCTGGTCCAGCAGTCATGCTGCCGCCGCGCTTTCATCCGAGGAGCCTTTCTCTGTGCGGGATCGATCAGTAATCCTGAGAAGTCCTATCATTTCGAGATTGTGTGCGTGTCGATGGAGAGAGCCAGTCAGCTTCAGACGCTGATTTCCAGTTTTGGCCCAGATGCCAAAATTGTACAGCGTAAAAAGCATTTCATTGTGTATATTAAAGAGGGAGCTCAGATTGTTGATATGTTGAATATTATGGAAGCGCATGTCTCGCTGATGAAGCTGGAGAATATCCGCATCGTCCGCGACATGAGGAACATGGTCAACCGCAAGGTGAACTGTGAAGCTGCCAATATCAACAAGACTGTAAATGCGGCGGTCAGGCAAATGGAGGATATCCGTTACCTTGAGGCAGTGAAGGGCTTGGAGAAGCTGCCGGGTGGCCTTGCGGATATCGCGATACTGCGGCTGGCGAATCCGGATGCTTCGCTGAAAGAACTGGGAGAGATGCTTGTTCCTCCTGTGGGAAAGTCCGGGGTGAATCACCGTTTGAGAAAACTGAGCCAGATGGCAGACGAGTTAAGGCATAACAAGGAGGAATACTATTATGATTAAAAAGGAAATCACGATTCAGCTTCCGAGTGGTTTGGAAGCCAGACCTGTAGCGCTGTTGGTCCAGGTGGCAAGCCAGTTTGAGAGCGAGATTCATGTCGAGAGCGAGGGCAGAACCGTCAACGCTAAGAGTATCATGGGCATGATGACACTTGGTCTTGACACAGGGGAGACTGTCGTGGTGACGGCGAAGGGCGCAGACGAGGCAGAAGCTGTTAACAATATAGAGGAGTACCTGAGCAGGAAGAGTTGATACCAGAGCTGCAGAAGGGAAATCACAGAGTTAAGTATCAGAGAGGCGGGTAAGAAGCAGTGGCTTCTGCCTGCCTCTTTGTTGTGCGCACGGGCGCCCAAAGGAAGATTGTCAGCATAGATGACGGACGCCCGGCGCGGCGAGCAGGGAGAAACTTCCCTGCCTGATTTACAGCTCAGGCAGCGCTAAAGAATACAATAAAATTTGGTAATAGAAAAACCAGAGGAAATGTGGTAGACTATCTGGATAACGGATTGGCGGATGAGGCTGATCTGCATATTGTAAATGATCAGATTTGGAGGTTTTGGAAATGGAGATTTGTACTGCGGGCAGTCTCGATATGAAATTTATACTGGATTTGTATCAGGAGGCGTTTCCAAAAGAGGAGCGCAAGCCGTTTTCTCTGATCGAGCGCAAGGCGGCGATGGGAGAGATGGAGATCCTGCTGCTGCGGGAGGAGGGCAGACGTGTCGGCCTCGCGATCACGGCGCTGTCGGAGCGTATTGTTCTGCTCGATTATTTTGCGGTTGCGAAGGATTGCCGGGGTGGCGGCTTCGGCTCGGAGGCGCTGCAGATGCTGAAGGCGCTCTACGACGACAGGCAGTTTTTCCTGGAGATTGAACGGACGGACGACGAGGATGCGCCGAACCGTGACGAACGGATCCGCCGCAAGCATTTCTATCTGCGCAGCGGGATGCTGGAGACAGGTATTCATATCGATCTTTTCGGCGTCGGTATGGAACTGCTTGCCGCGAAGCCAGGTCTCACATTTGACGACTGCGAAACGCTGTACCGGGAGCTGCTGGGGCCGATGTACCACAATGTGGTGAAGCTGTTATGAGTTTGAGGAAGTAAAGTTTGAAGAAGTAAAGCTTGATTGCTTTTCTATGGCCTGCTTTATGACTTTGCGGACAGATGAAATCAGGAGGACATATGACAAGACAGGAAGCGCTCAGTCTGCTGAAGGATGCGGCGGATCTGGAATACAAGGAATTTAATGACAGGATCACGAACTGTGATACGGCGCCGTCGATCGGCGTCCGCGTGCCGCGTGTGCGCGAGATCGCCGCGCAGGTCGTGAAGCAGGGCTGGGAGAAGTACCTTGCGGAGCTGGAGTCTGTTTGTGCAGAGAGGCGGGAACATGCAGATGGAGCAGGGCAGGCAGTGATTCCGGCAGGCCGACAGGGGCAGGCGACGATCTCGGCAGGCTGGCAGGGGCAGGCAGTGATTCCGGCAGACCAACAGGGGCAGACAGAAGAAATAGTTCTGGCGGCCCCGCTCTGGCAGGAGGAGCACATGCTGTGGGGCATTGTGATTGGCAGGGCGAAGATGGATCGAGAGGAACGTGTCCGCCATCTCAATCTTTGGGTGCCGGGCATCCTGTCCTGGGCGGACTGCGACTGCAGCGTGTCGAGTTTCAAGTTTATGAAGAAGGATCAGCCGTTCTGGTATGATTACTGTGTCTCATGGCTCTCATCAGACAGGGAGTATGTACAGCGTTTTGCGTATGTGGCGCTGATGCAGTACTTTATCAACGATTCGTATATTGACCGTGTGCTCGAAGTCTTCCGGGGGAAGGAGCATGGTTTCGCCGATCAGCCCTGCTACGTGAAGATGGCGCGTGCGTGGGCGCTCTCAGTCTGCTTTGTCAAATACCGTGACCGGACGCTGACGGTCTTCGAGGCGCGCACGATGGACTCCTGGGTACAGAACAAGGCAATCCAGAAGTGCCGTGAGTCCTACCGCGTATCGGCGGAGGACAAGGAGCTGCTTTTGCGGCTGAAAGTGTGAGAATTGTTCAAATGAGGTAGAGAAAGTAAGGGATGAATTTGTACGGCCAGTGAGAGGGATTGTTCAGACCAGAGTTGCGCGGCTGCTGGAGAACATGATTCAGTGAAAAATTGTAAATGGAATGAAGTGGACTATTTAAATTGACAAAGCCATTTACCCGGTTGTATAATGGCGTCAGCAGCACACGAAGATTCATCAGGAGGGAAAACGCATGGACGGATACAGAGCGATCCTGTCGGGTATGGCATGTCGGGAAGCCTTGTCAGAGGGCCTGGTTACATGGATATCCCTCGGGTATACGCCTGTCTGCAGTAGCAGCAGCCAGCAAAAATCATACATTTTTGACGCTGACAGGACTACTGCGCCCTTTTTTGCCTTGAATTGTGCATTTTAAGGGGAGGTAACGTCTGGCGGCGTCTCTTTGCAGCAGTCCTTTGGAGAACATTGATGACGGATGATCGGAGATGTTCTTTTTTAATGCTGAGTATTGGTTGATGCAGATCGGTGGATTTGTGGTTCCTGTTCAGGCTTTGGCCGTACGGCTGCCGGAACAGGATTTACGATTTGCTTCGTACATGAAGGGAGACTGCAAAATGATGAATTGTACTATTAATATAGAAGAAAAGGGACGGGATAAATCCGTCCGAAGGAATATTCCGCTTGATTTCCTGTACCGTTTCCTGAGCTGCTTCGATATTGCAGGCACAATCTGGGTGTTGTACATGGTGTACAGGGGATTGCCGCTGTGGCAGATCGGGCTTATCGAAGGAGTATTTCACGTCGCGAGCTTTCTGTTCGAGGTGCCGTCCGGCGCGCTGGCGGATCTGCTTGGCAGGAAATGCGTGATTGTGGCAGGGCGGATCTGTGCGGCGGTGTCCTCGCTGATGATGCTTGGCGGCAGGAATATCGTTCACTTTATGATCGCGTTTGTGATTTCAGCGTTTGGCTACAATCTGAATTCCGGCTCGGAGGAAGCGCTTGTCTACGACAGCCTGAAGGAAGAAGGGCGTGAACACGCATATCAGCAGACCGAGGGACGGCTCGAAGTTGTTATGGAGATTGCCTCGGCAGTTGGTGTATTTACAGGCGGCGTGCTTGCGGAGCATTCGTTTCGGTGGTGTTACATAGCGGCGTTTGCGGTGGCGGTGTTGTCGCTGCTGCCGTCCCTGTTTTTCCGTGAGCCAGGGCGGGACGGAGAGAGGGCAGCGGATGCACAGTACGATAAAACGTCGGATATGTGGCCTGACAGAGAGGAGCGCAAGGAAGCTGACGTACAGTCTGATATCGATGAGAGAAAAATACCGGATATGCTTCCCGGCAAAAAGGAGCAGAAGGCAGCAGAAGTGCAGCACGATATCGTCGACGGGAAAATATCGGATATGCTGTCCGGCAAAGAGATACAAAGGGCAGCCAATGCGCAGCCTGAACATAATAACAAAAACCGCGGGTGGGCCGTCACCCTGCGCACCCATGCGCGTACATGTGCCGGGATCCTGCGGGGGAACCGTGCGGTGCGCCGCGTGCTCCTGTATTACCCGGCGCTCGCGGCATTTGAGATGGTCATGTTTTACTACGGACAGGAATTTTTCTCACAGATGGGCCTGAATAAGATCGGGATCAGCGTCCTGCTGCTGATAAACGGAGCGGTATCAAGCGTCGGCGCAGCAGGAAGCGCAGCGCTTACGAGGAAGCTTGGGAACAGGATGCGCACAGCGGCGAGTCTGTTCGTTGTTCTCGGATATTTTCTGGTAGTGACGTGTGTACTGCCCGTGTCGGCAGTGGGCTTCTGGCTGGTGTCACTTGGCGGCGCGCTTTTGAACCCGCTGCAGTCTGCGCAGCTTAACGCGCTGATTCCGTCTGCGCAGCGGGCGACGATCATTTCAATGGACAGCATGATGTTTTCGGTTTTCATGATTGCGCTGTTTCCATTGGCGGGCCTTCTTGCTGATGCGGTCGGGCTGCAGTATGCTTTTCTGGTTGACGGGATTCTTGCTGCCGTTATCATTTTCGCTGCGGCGCGCATGAGCTTTGAGCAGGTGTGATGTGCGCTGCCGGGGCAATACAGGCGGGCTGTCCGCGGATCGGGGACGGATTTAGATGTTCCTGCGGGCCTTGCAGCAGAGTGCAGGGTTCCGATTGAACGGTAGCTGCAGCCTGCCATGAAGGAGAATTTACCATGCAAAAGAACAAAACACTGAAGTATTCCTTTATCGCCTCCCTGCCTGTCATGGCCGGATATGTCGTGCTCGGGATGGGGTTCGGCATTCTGCTGCAGGACAAGGGCTACGGCTGGTGGTGGGCGCTGCTGATGAGCACGTGCATCTATGCCGGCTCGATGCAGTACGTCGCGGTCGACCTGCTCGCGGGCGGCGCATCTCTGATATCAGCGGCGCTGATGACGGTCATGGTCAATGTGCGTCATCTGTTTTACGGGATTTCGATGCTCGGAAAG
>Ga0129308_1002607_pt1 | contig 14786 bp, 15 predicted proteins | sample L827metagenome_FD_94440 | JGI IMG/M metagenome (GOLD analysis project Ga0129308, IMG submission 94440) | Ring-tailed lemur group fecal microbial communities from Wisconsin, USA - L827 metagenome | ecosystem: Host-associated > Mammals > Digestive system > Large intestine > Fecal | place: USA...
TCTTATGACTTTCTCTCAGACCGGCATACTCTGGCGGTCTTATTGTTGTACCCACTTTTCAACCTGTATAAAATTTTCAAAGTTCTTTAAAATTTAGCTTGACTTTTTATTTGCAGGCTTTTTATTTAGCTTCAACCAGTTCCTCTGATAAATAAATACGGTTCTTTTCTAATATTTCATCCATCAATGGCCTGACCAGATCATGTGATCCTAATAATGGATGAATCATCATACTGTTGTACAGTTTATTTTTGTTACGCTCCATTGCAGCTTCTATTAATTTTATTTCATATGCTTTCATTGTGCAGATTAAGGGCGCAGCCGTGTCTGGAAGTTTTTCACATGCTATGGGCATCACGGAGTTCTTATCCACCATACATGGGATTTCTACAAAGCTGTCATAAGGAAGTTCTGGGATTGCTCCCTTATTTTGGGTTACAATATAATGAATCTTTCTATTCCCTGTATGAAGTGATAGAATGACCTCCATAACTGTTTTTGAATAACCCGATCCGCCTCTCTTTGTCAGGTCATCCGGTACTTCATCAATCGTCTCATATTGATTTAGCAGACTGGCATTGATTTCTTTTACCATCTCAGATCTTACTTTTTCGGCCGCCTGTTCTTTCTTAATAATTTCTCTTTCCAAGTAATAATATTGAAAATACTGATTTGGAAGGAATCCCAGTCTTCGGCACATTTCGGCTGGAAACGGTATTCTGTCAGTCTCATAATCTTTCATTCCATCCAGAATGACAGACATCATTTCTTTACCTTCCACCACAAAGCGATCTACAACCGTAAGATGATTCAATCCTCTCCAGTTCATAAAAAAGTCTGCATTATCATCAAATCCCAGTTTCGGCTTTAAAAACTGGAGCAATCTGGTGGATGCATTACATACACCGATCACGTTTTTAACACCTAATTTGGATAAAGATTCCGCTATGACCCCTGCCGGATTTGCAAAATTAAGAACCCAGGCGTCAGGAGCAAAATGGTTGATCAGCTTTGCAACTTTTTCAAGTTCCGTATATGTACGTAAAAAAGTAGCAATACCGCAGACTGACACTGTTTCCACAAACGGAATACAATACTTTTTACCCAAAAGCTCATCTTCAATTCTGGCATCCTCTCCCCCTACACGAAATTGGATCAGAATGTAGTCACTTCCCTCAATTGCTTTCTGATATGTATCAACATATGAAATATCCACTGTTCCTGGCAGGACAGATTTTTTCTTTTTAACTATACGCTCACATAATCCGCCTACCACAGATTGCCGTTTCTGATCCACATCCATAAATTTAATATTGACATTACCCAGCCGTTCCAGTTCTTTTGTGATTAAATCCACCAATTCCGGCGAAAAAATGCTACCACCGCCGATTACACCAAAATTAACTGTTCTCATTGTTTTTTCCATACCTTTCATTAATAATGGATACCCTTCTGTTTATCAACTCCCATTGTTTGATCAATGGCAAATAAACATCATTATAAACATCATTGAAATATTTTGACCTTACATTGTCATACTCTACGTAATCATAATGGTGGCCCTCTGTAACACTTCCTGCCTCTCTATAACTTCCATAAAAACCTGCTCCCACTGCGCCAAGAAGAGCTGCTCCCACTGCTGATGCTTCCTGTACTGAAGGCAATATTATATCCATCCCCATAATATCTGCTTTTAGCTGCACCCAAGTTTTATTCCGACTCCCTCCACCAACCAATATTAATTTTTGCCCATATTTTCCACCGGACAGATAGTCAGCCATTCTCTTTGTCTGATATGCCATTCCCTCTAACAATGTACGAAGCAGCATGAGACTGTCTGTTTCTCCATTTAAACCAGCGAACATTCCTGTGGCGTTTCGGTTAACAAAGGGAACATATGACCCAAAAACCTGGGGGATAAATATCTCTTTATGCGTCATCTGGTTTTGATACTGAACCTCTAATTCTTGAAAAAACATCTCCCAGTCTAATGAAAAACCATATTTGTTTTGAGCAATCACATCATTTTTTAACCACTCTGTCTGTGCGGCCCCTACTGTCTCCACCATAACATCTCGAACTCCTGGAACCACATGATAATCTCTGATACAGCGAAATCCTTCCGTATTTGGCCTGTCCCATCTACTATAATATGCCAACAGATCAATGGTTCCTGTAATATTGAAGAGATTATCTCCTATCAGATTATTAATTGAAAATGCTGCGCATTGATAATCCATTCCACCAGTAGAAACTTTTACTCTGGTCGACAGGCCGGTTTCATCTGCTGCTTCTTTGCTTACAGTTCCAACCAGAACACCGCTGTCCGATGGCTCTCCCAGTTCTTTATCTGACAAACCGGTTCTTTGCTTTAGAAATTCAATCCATGTTTTTTGTCTGGAATCCCACATACCATTAGAAGCAGCTGTACTGTAATTTCTCGAACGAATGCCTGTTAATTTGTATACAATAAAATCATCAACACAAAATACTTTTTCTATTCTTCCTTCGAAGTCGCAGCACCCCGTCAAGTGTAGTCCGGTCAGGGAACTCTCTAAAGGATATCCTGTCATTTTCTCAAATTCTTCCCTGTCATACCAAGAAGACAATTTTGCATATTCCTGTTCAAGTACAGAAGAGTCGGCTTGGATCATGATCTGGCTGCCATATCTATCGAAGGCCAGCATAGTACATCCAACACTGCTTACAGCAGCACTGTTAATCTGACAGCCTTGAGGCAGCTTCTCAATTACTTCTCGTATTACCATACTTGTAATTTTCCATAATGTTTCTGCCTTGAATCTGCGTTGCGGACCTGTATCAGTTTTCTGACCACTGCCATAATAAGCTGGCATCGTTGGTGCACTGGACTTTGCCAGAACTGTTCCATTTTCATCACATACAACAGCTTTGATACTGGTTCCTCCAATATCGATCCCCAACAAACCTATACTTCCCATATGAATTTCATCCTCCTGATTAGCCTTTTGTGGCACCACCTACAATTCCTTTCATAAGGAATTTTCTAAAAATAATTGCTATGATGGCAGGCGGTATAATGGCAAGGATTCCCCCTGCATTCATGAGCCCGTAATCCACACTGCTCTTTGTAACAAATTCGGAAACGACCACCGCGATCGGCTTAGTCATCTTTGATGGTGCCAAAATCAACGGTATCTGAAACTGGTTCCATGTAGTTAGAAATACAATGAGAGTATCTGCAAAAATAATTGGATAAGAGACCGGCATGATAATGGACAGCATTGTCCTGAACTGCGAACATCCATCCACATATGCTGCTTCTTCCAACTCCTTGGGAAGCGTATCAAAATAACTGATAAGAAGCCAAACCGATAAAGGTAAAAAGGATGTTATATATACCATAATAAGCGCTACGAGATTATCAAGAAGATCCATATTGGCATACATTCGATACAAAGGAATAATGGTTGCAAATACTGGTATAGCCATAGTGAATAAAAGTATATTCCGAACAAATCCAGATCCCCTAAATTTAAGCCTAGACATTGGATATGCACATAGAACAGATATTGGAATTCCTATAATCAGAGAAACAACCGCTGCCTTCAGAGAATTCAACATGCCATTCCGAAATAACTCTCCCTGCTGATCTACGTTGGATAATAGCTTTCTGTAATTGTCAAATGTTGGGCTAACCGGCATCAGGCGTGTCGTATTACCAACCAACTCGGTTTGTGGTGTAATGCTCATAATAAACGACCATAAGATAGGACCTAAAGCGAACAATACGAAAACAAGAACGGCAAGACTGTACAATGTTCCAAAAAGAATTGTCTTTTTCTTTCTCATATATAGTCAACCTCCTTGTAAACATTCCTGATATAAATAAGCCCCAAAACACCTGCTACAACCATTATAATATACGTCATGGCACTGCCTAAGCCATAATCCAGGAAACTGAATGTCTTCAGATACGCCTGCAGCATCAATGTTTTGCTTACATCTCCATAACCTGACAGAGAAACAATTTCGTCAAATACATTAATTGCCGTTATGGATGTAGATGTAAGAACAATTCCCAATGAAGGCATCAACAATGGTAGCGTGATCCTCTTAAATGTCTGAAAGTTGTTACTTCCATCAATGCAGGCAGACTCATATACCTGAGTGGGTATAGACTGCATAGCAGAAAGGATTACAATGGAACAAAATGGAATACATCTCCAAGCCACTACCAATGCTACAATTAGGATGACGGACCATCGTTCTGAGAGCCATTGGACAGGTTCACTTATTACATAAAGATTAATCAATACCCGATTCATCAAACCATAACTGGGATGAAATATCCACCGCCACATCACCCCATTAACAATTGGAGGCAGTGACCACGGTATAATAGCAACAGCCATTAATACTCCCTTTATTTTAGTATCTACATTCAACAACAATGCAATCAACATACCCACCACTGCAGTAAAAAGCACCACACTGACCAGGATTACAGCCGAATTACTTAATGCATACCAAAAATCCGGATCTTTAAATATCATAATATAATTCTGTAATCCGATAAATTTTGTATTGCCCGGTTCAGTCAATTTCATCCTTTGCAGACTATAGAGAAAAGTTCTCAGTATCGGATAAAAAACCAGTACCAACATTAATATAGTACCGGGTGCCAGCATGATATACGGAGTTAATTTTCTTTTCATGCCTTATCCTTCCCGGGAACATCACCATGGCTGATGATGTTCCCATTAATCATTATTGGTTTAATTCATTAACTTTTGCAGAAATTTTCTCATAAGCCTGCTCCGGTGTCAGACTTCCCGTCACCATCTGGTTCACACTGTTATAAATAGTATTACTCATCTCAGCATACCAAGATGGAATCCCGCCCGGGAATGGAGATACAATATACTGTGATTGGTCTACCATTACCTGTCCATCAACCATAATCCCATCATCAATCAATTCTTGAAGCGCTTCTGTTCTGGTTGGAATACTTCCCTGATCCTTATAAAGCTGTACTTGAATATCAGGAGAGGTATACCACTGAACAAATTTTAATGCTGCGCCTTTATTCTCCGAATATTTTGAAATGCCAATCCCTTCCGGTAAAGCGAACGTTGCTGTCTTCGTTGTTCCATTTCCCGGTATCAGGAGCGGAGACAACTGCCCTACTACGCTGGAATACTCAGGATTATTGATTCTTCCGATAAAATACGTTGGACCTACCATAAAGCTTGCGGCTCCTGTCGTAATCTTCTCATACACCTCAACATCTTTCATATTCTGGCTTGCTGGATCAATTAACTTATCCTCTTTTACAATTTTATCAATACTTGTAAGTGATGCTATTACATTATCCTTATTTACTGAAAAATCACTATTAAAGAAATCACCGTATCTTGACATAGTCATCCAAATCAGGCTCGTAGTTGCTGCTTCTGTGGCTGACAAAGTAAATGATAATGGATATTCACAAATCCCATCCGCTTTGATCTTCTTACATGCTTTTATCATGTCGTCCCAGTTTTCCGGGGCTTGGTCCATTCCAATTTTCTTAAAATGTTCCTGGTTAAAATATCCCAATCTAAAGTCATTTGCATATGGTAATGCTATAATATTGTCTCCATATTGAAATGAAGACACAGTCGGCATGTCAGCTTTTTCATCCTCTGTCAGGTTTATTGGTTCGAACCAATCAGCAGCACCAAACTCACCTACCCATGACCAATCCACTTCGATTACATCTGCAGGCGCTTTCTTTCCTACTGCTGCAATAGATACCTTATTTCTAATATCATCCCAACCAACAATATTCATGGTGACCTTGATGCCCGTATCAGCAGTAAATGAATTGAGCAACTCCTGGGATGGCTCCGCCCATGGCGGAACCATTACAGTAATTTCACCATCTTCAACGCTAGGCCCCCCTGTCTTCTCTGCATCTGTTTTCTCCCCCTGCTTCCCTGCAGTTGTGTCCTGTTGTGTTTGTTCTGTTTTTGTTCCTCCTCCACATGCCGTGACTGATGCTGCCATAGCAATGCAGCAACACAAACTAACAACACGTCTTGTCATCTTTCTCATCTTTTTCCTCCTTTGAACAGGTTGGCTGCAATGCAATCATTAGTTCTTCCCCGATATCATGCATTACGCCGTAACTAAATTGGTTATTACCATTATGCTGAGTTATATTCAAAATGTCAATAGTATTTGTGAAATTTGACAATTGATCCAAAAATGGTCATAACCTTTTGTGCATTATAACGAACGTTTAGTGATTGATAAATTTTACTTCAGACTATATAATAAAGATAATTACAAGGGGGCTTTTATGAGAAGGAGGGACGTTATGTCAAAAGAAACAAATGATACGAAGCATGACAAACTATATCGATTATGGTATGAAAAAATTGTTTCCGGAGAATGGAAAGCCGGACAAAAAATCGAACCAGAACGTGAATTGTGTGACAAATATTCAGTTAGCAGGAGCACAGTCCGCGAAACCCTCCGCCTGCTTGAGCAGAAAGGTCTGATCAGCAGAACCCAAGGAAAGGGAACTTTTGTCAATATCAGAAGGGTGGAACAAAAATTAACAAAATTATATACTTTGCGTGAACAATTTGAACGTTTGAATATTCCACACTATTCCAAATTACTTGATTACGCGATATTAGAGGCCAATTATATTATGGCTCAGAATCTAAATATTGATAAAGGTGACCGGATTATAAAAATCAGTCGCCTATTTTACGCATCTAAAACCCCTTATACTCTTGAAACGACCTATCTTCCAGAACGGTTCTTTCCCAATATGACTGCACAGCAGGTCCAGGATAACGGGTTATACAAGACGTTTGCACTACATCATGTTACAGTTCAGCGTGCAGTTGAAAAACTCAAACCTGTCACATTAGACAAAACAGCATCAAAACTTCTGTTGACTACAGAGGTTGCCATGAAAATAGAACGGACCTCCTATTGGGATCAGGAGGTTATTGAATTTACCGAAAGTTTTGTTCGTGGAGACTTCTTCGAATACACTGTCTATTTGGGTGAGTAGTGGATAAATTCCGTCTTCACGCTGCAAACAGTAAATACCTTCCGATTTTTCAAAGCGAAATAACCAAAACACCATATGACAATATGTAAGTAATGTTTTTAAAATGTATGAGGCGAGGTGAACTTAACCATCTCATTTTTACACGAAGATTTGTTACCGACATCGAGTTAAAAACAATCGCAAAGGTTCTTCATGTGAGTTATAGCGAATTGTTAGACGAATAACATAGACATAAGACTTCATATTAGCCCCCATTCCAGGTCTGTAATGTTTTGCTACATACCACCTAGCAGGTATACCTCATTTCAGGAAATACCTATGCTTTTGCAGATTTCACTATGTAATGAACACAGAGTTATTACACGATTATGCGATTGAATTAAACAAACCGCCAGACATTTCGGATGTCTAGAGGGATACCTTACAATATACCCTTAAAATAGACCATACCTACAGGGATACTTGTCAATAGATCTTCTACAAATCTGTACATCACATGCACACCTCTTAACGTGCCTGTTTCACCGACATGTTATGGTCTTGTTTTCACAATCCTGCGAAACCATGATACATTTTTACACACATCGGTAGAGGTTCTTCGCAATACTGCGAAAAATATCATTCGCAAATGGGGAGAGGGGTGAAAAATAGGGACTAAACCGTTTTGGTCTAATCCCTATTCTTCTCTTTATACCGCTCACTATTCTGCTCTTCTTCCACAAACTCTACAATATCTTGAATCTCACATCCAATTATCCTGCATAGCTTATCAGCTGTGGAAAGAGGCAGAGGAACATATCTTAAATAAGGTCTATTGGTTCAAAGCAATTATCTTTCCCATCTTACAAGACTTTACCGAGCGAGCATCTTCTCCATTTGAATTAAAGCAGGATCATGGGATTGTTATTGCGGTATTCTTACGTAACAGTAACGATATTAAAATCATTGGCAACTCCCCCTTATAAAAATTTGCTCTTTCTTTAGCTGAATGAATATTATATAAAAAGCCCCAAATTTACCTTGATAAAAAATAAGGCATACCAGATAATCCCTATCCGATATGCCTTAATATTAACTAACCATCTCAGTATTCCAATTCATCATTGCCTCATATACCTTATAAGGGACCTTGCTCCTATTCCTCTTTGCAAATCTATCAATAAGCTCCTTTCGATGTAAAAGCAGTGCTTTCTCCGCCTCATCCCGGCTGTCAAATGAACCTATCTCTTTTGTCTTACCAAGAATATATATTGAAGCATCATATTTCCCACTTGCACTATTTTGACTGATATTCGTTTCAATTCCCCTACGCTGGAATATTGTATTTGCATAGTGTGTTACCAATGAACACGTGTTAGGGCTATATACATTATTACCCTGCACCAGAATGTCCTTGTCTAAATCGAATTTCCTTCCTTCAATGATATTTTCCCGATACCACTCTCTGAAATTTGCAAAGTTCCACCATTCCTCACTTACTCTGCAATTCTTGTAATACGGCTTTATTTTATGGGTAACCTCACTATAACACCTCTGCATCATATTAGCCCATTTGCGATAGGCTTCTGACTGTCTATCACAATCACCGCACCCCAAGTAGCCAATGCCAAAGAAGGATTTTTTCATATGTGACGGCTCCCACCCATCTGGCCTGTAATCAATGCCGTTCATGGTATCAAGTATATATGCCTCTGAATCATCTCCTGTTTCCTCATAATGTCTGCTGACAGCATCATATTGATATTGGTTTAATGGATAAATGTGCCTGTAATATGTATCATTCTTATTAATTCCTTTATGCCAGCAGCAGATATTATTTGAAATATCATAATTTACGGTAAATTCCTTTACTACCAATTTCCATGCTTCTATTACCTGTTTCTTCCAAACCCAATTTCTTCCATCAAACACATTCCTGTTTAACTGGTAGCATATTTCACCATCTTTATTGATCTTCTTTCTTGTGAGGAAGTACTTACCATTATAGAATGACACAGCCCTACCATAATTAGAAATCCAGGAATCCTTGTGGTCTAACAATTGCACAAATACCTCATCTTCTGCAATCGGTTCAATCCCGGACTGTTCCATAACAAGTATGTAAGATGGATAGATTTCCTTATAATGGATCTGAATCTTCATTGAGTCATCTGCCATGAACTTCCTAATATTAGATTCTCTTCGTTTTTGTCTTATGTGGGCATTATAGCAATCCTTACATATATCGGATTGCCTCCACATCCCTTTATTGACTCTTCCCTTTATTCGGTTTAACGGTACTTGTTTCCCGCACTTTTTACATAGTTTTGTTTCGTTATTACTTTGATTCATTATATCTTTTCAATTTCCTTTCAATTTCTTCTAATAAATTGCCTGGGCAGTCTTTTGAGCATTAAAATAAGACAGCATGATTTCTCATACTGCCTTTCAATTAGGATTTATTAATCCACGTATAGGGGATCAGGCCCCATTGAGAATTTTCACTTTCTATTGTTGTTGGAAAAATAGACAAATCCCTTTTATTGGAATTTTGCTTGGTTCTGAATGAACCTGACAAATAGAATCACTCGGAACGAAATTTAGTTTACCAACTCAAACCCAATTGGACTTGAGTCTGGTAAATTTCACCTATCTATACTTATAGGATTTTTTCTGCGGAATTATGCATAGAATTACGCGATAGATTTATTCTTGAACTTCTAATTCTGGCTTTCTTTTACTTCCTATAGGTGGGAAATCCCACTTATCTTTTCTTCAAATCAACTTATTCGTATTCACAATGTATTCTGCTGTTTCATCATAACTGCCCTTAAATATAGGCGCTCCAACATGGATGATTGAGTATCTTATCAGTTCCTTAATGTCTATTATATTTCATTCGCTCCTTCATCATTTTTTAATCTGCCTGGGAATCCCCTACGTTGTACAATGCTCTTTCTAATTCTGTCCCTATGACTGTCTTAACCTTTATATGCGGAGGAACTTCTACTTCCTCTCGCGTTTTTGGATCATATCTTATATATGCGCCCTTATATTTCGGTTCCATGGTGAACACTTTATGGATATGGAACCGTTCACCATCACACAATGTTTCTGTCAATACCTCTCCAAATGCTTTCATGAATTTATAAGTTGCTTTTTTAGTCAGTCCGGACTTATGTGCAATCCTTGTTACGATATCTTCTTTTCCTGCCATTAATTTAATATTCCTCTCTTTGGACACCATATTGGGCTTGTTACTGGTGGATGATCCACACCAACATATCCCATATCATTTTCCCTGTCCTCATGGTCACAGTAGTAATTCTTATACATATAATCCATACACTTTAAAAATTCACACTCATTGCAATGCGGCACTTTATTTGCCATAGTTAAGTCCTCCTCTATATCATCTAAGCAGATGCCTAAATGCTTGTTAACTACACGCCCCAACTCGTCAATATTCATTTCTCCATACAGGCATGATAACCTTGTCATGTTTTCATCATTAATAACCACTACCCTGTCTTTTAATTTCATATGTATTTTCCTCCTGATATTATCCTTTTACGATAAACCCTTTTGCCTTCAGATATTGAATTGCTCCTTTGAGCAATGATCCATTATCAATCGTCTGTTTGATGGTATTATCCCATACATGGGGCTTATGGCTTACTGACAGCCCTCCATGTAATCCTTCGTTCGCCCAAGTTACCACCTGGAACCCTGTAGCATTTACATAGTTATCCATTGCATCATAATCAATATAGACATATGCAACGCACTCGTTCCCTTCCATCCTTGCTTTTGTTTTCACAGCCGAATATAGGAAATCATAGGTTCTTCGATAGCTTGATGGTGTCCACCCTGTATAGTAGTCCTGTAAATAGAAATTCAATGTTTCATATACTCTGTCTGCCATCTGATTAACCATGCTCTGTAATACTGGAACCAGTGCAGAGGCTAGTTGATTCATGTTACTTATGTTTCTTACCATTCCTTACCGTCCTTTCTGGTGCCTCAATGACAATCACTGATTTTGCATTGTAATCACTTCTGTCATTGATGAACACTTTAAAGTGCACGTAATACCCACAATCAATATGTTCTCCGAAAAGATTTGACCTATGGATGAAATATGTATTGCCATCCTCACCGCGTATGAATCCATACCCCTTGTCACTAAAATACTTTGTTACCCTTCCATACATTTCTTTTTTCCTCCCTCTGCTTATGTAATGTTTAATGCACATGAAATTATCATTTCAAGTCGTGCTCCTGCAATACCTCTGTGACGCACTAGGATGGACGAGAACGGGTATTTATGGGTGGCGTGCTCCGTTCTTCGTCTATAATCTAAGTGCTGTATATAAGCGTTACAGTTTGTTTTGGCGCACTAAAATAAGCCCGTGAATATGTGATGTAGCTACATACTCATGGACTTATTCAGATGTCCAAATATTCGATTTTGATATCGAGAAGTAATCAGCTATTTATTTGATAGCATTTCAATTTTGATTAACTTTTGCAAATAGTTAGTTAATCTAAGGGTTGGTGACATCCTTAAAACCTCCTATTTACGTTGTTTTTTGACTATCCGTGTGGGTTCAAGTCCCACTGCCGGCACTGTTTTTTGGAAAGTGTAAAGTCTTGGAAGCACCGTATTTACGTTGTTTCTGAGGCTTTATATTTTTTGTGTAACATTTAAATGGAATACCAAAATTGGTATTCCTTAAAAGGTGGTATTCCTTGAGTATCAAAATGTCATATTTTGTATGGGACTCTTCCCGCAGTTCTTCCCATCTTTCATTGATCTTCATGACTTTATTGCGGTCCGGGTTCTTTTCTGCATTGTATTTGTAGCTTCTCATATTCCTGAAGCTTGATATAACTCCGGATCCCGTTCTCTTTCAGATACAGAAGGTTCTTTTCACTGCAGCAGCCGCTGTCAGCAGTCACTGCCTCCAACGTATTTCCAAACGTTTTCCTGTGCTTTTCTAAAACAGGAATCAGCGTATGATAGTCTGTCCGGTCATTGCTTACATATCCGTGGACGATAAAGTAATTCTCCACCGCAATCCGGACATTGTATGCCGGTTTTAACTGCCCGTTCAGCATATGGGTCGGCTAGGTCGGAGAGATTACTCCCTCTTTCCCGCCTAAGAACTGTACGTGTCACTTTCATGACATACAGCTCAAGCATACTTTTTTCCGTTCTCTTGGTTCCTTGACTTTCTCTTTCTATCCTTAAAATATTTTGCTAGTTCGGCGTTGAATGGACTTGCATCATGTTTAATCAGGACATGTCTCTTGATGTGCACCCAGGTCATCTTCATAAGTTGCAGATTGTGTTGATTTGGAGATGAGAGAATCCATCGATTGGCACTTATTCCTCTATAATCTTCTCGAAAATATCTTTCCCTAATCCATTTATTATTTTTCTTTCTGTGGGTTCTTCTCAAGAAGCGATACGTCACATTAACTATGTGTTTATCCATATCTGCGAATGCCTTAGTTGACACCTCTGGTCTCCAGTAGTTTGCTATTCCCAGAATGACTGGATTCAGTTTTTGAATAAGCACATCCACCTTGTGTCCTCGTACCTGATAAGTAATATCAGAGATTTTACGTTTGCTTTTCTTGATACTGTCCTTGGAAGGTTTTATAAATAACTGTTCGCCCTTCGCAGTTTTATATCGCCGAATATTAAAACCCAGAAAATCAAACCCCTTTGTCACCTCTACTATTTTTGTTTTTGTTTCCTCTAATTCAAGCCCTCTTTGAGCGAGATATGGTTTCAGTTTATTATATACGCTTTCGGCCTGCTGTTTTGTATTACACATAACTACAAAGTCATCCGCATATCGTGTCATTGCATAGGCTGTTGGATTAACTTCCCATGTATACCCGTCACTGCGTTTGTTTACGTAATACTTGATTCCAAGAGCCTTTTCCATTCCGTGCAGAGCTACGTTCGCTAATAATGGTGATATTACTGAACCTTGACCACTTCCGGATTTTGTACTATAAAATAAACCATCGTCTACATATCCTGCTCTCAGCCATTTCTCAATGACTTTTCTGTTTGGAATTCCTTTGATTTGTTCTAATATATGACTATGGTTGAGATTGTCGAAACAGCCTTTAAAGTCTCCCTCAAATACCCATCGCCTTTTTCCGAACACCAGGTATTTATAGATTCGCTCAATCGCATCATGGCAGCCTCTTTCTGGTCGGAATCCATAAGAGGTTGGTTCAAAACGGTATTCCCATTGTGGCTCCAGTGCCATTTTCATTACATTCTGCCAGATTCGATCTATGATTACTGGGATGCTTAACGGACGTAATTTCCCGTTTTTCTTTTTTATATAAGTACGGTAAGAGGGTTTGGGGTTGTGATATGCTATAGTACGATTGCACATTTTTTCGGTAGAGATTCATACGTTCGATATCTGTCTGTATCGTTATGCCATCTACTCCAGCCGTCTTTCTCCCTTTGTTTTCCTGAGTAATTCTTCTGATAGAAAGCAGCAATACCGCCTTGCTTCGCATTAGCAGCCGCTGCAACTGTCTTGTTTTTCGTTTGTTCCCCAAGCTTTCGGCACGATAGATTCGTTGTTGCAGCCTGTTTACATACTTACGGATTTGTTTCCATTGTAGTTCTTTCCAGTTCGTAGGGAAGGACGTTGTGGACTTTATTTGTAATAAAGTATTTCTCATCTGTCATCCTCCTTTTAACAGGTTGCTTTCCGCTTTCTTTCGTGTTGTATACCAGTTGGAAGTCAGCTCTCTTTCGAGTCACTTTATCGTGTATCCATCCAGTTATTTCTTATTCCTGCCGGTTTGCACCTTGATGGCCTTTGCTTTTTCCAACGCTCCTATACCCTGCAGGGAATTGTGCCTTCCTTGCGGTCAGTCTACCAACCTTTATAGGATTGGACGCTGCAGGGCTTACCAAGTTCAGCTTCTTTCAGATTCGATTTGTTTAGGTATGTTCACTATACCGGCAGATATATGGGTGACAACTGACATTAAGAAGAAGTAATGTTTTCCTATCTGCATTACATTGGCATTCACATCCATCCAATGCTGAATGTCACGATATTTAATTACATACCATGCAAATCTTTCCCTCGCCCTCCCGTTCTATGGATGCTAAGTTTGGGATTAGGCTTTTCCTCATGCAACCCACCCCACAGTTACCTGTGGCGCAGTTTCGGATGGGAATATCCCTATCACTGGGATACTAGAGTTATTAATCTATACTGAAATATTTCAAGAAGAAGCCGCTTCTTGTCGCACTCTTCTTTCATCCGCATGAAGGTTGCTTCCATGTCTGTTTTGGAACAGCTGTTGCGGCCTTTCCCCATGATCTCAAAGCATTCCTTATACTCCATCAGACGGGTCCCGCATTCTTCCAGTTCCTCGTAAAGCTTCTGGATCTCCGGTTTATGCTTACCTTTCCCATAAACGAATCCGATGTCTTCTCCCTGTGCGATCTGCATCAGGTTCTTCTGCAGTTTCCGGATCTCAAGCGGAGAACAGTAATCAATCTCAATGATGGTGTTATTGGAGATCTTCTTATGTTTTGTCAGTTTCCGTTTCCTGTTTTCTTCAATGACTTTACGGACTTTGTCCATTCCTTCAATCACAAACATCCGGGCATTTCCGAGATTGTATTTGGGGCCATATCCGTTTTCAAGCAGAAATGTATTATACTTTGTGTAAAGAGCATCGATCGTGTCCAGCA
>Ga0129308_1002609_pt1 | contig 14775 bp, 12 predicted proteins | sample L827metagenome_FD_94440 | JGI IMG/M metagenome (GOLD analysis project Ga0129308, IMG submission 94440) | Ring-tailed lemur group fecal microbial communities from Wisconsin, USA - L827 metagenome | ecosystem: Host-associated > Mammals > Digestive system > Large intestine > Fecal | place: USA...
AGTTCTACTGCTTTCATCTTCTCTTCAATTGTAAATTCCTTTTTACCCATAGAAAAACACTCCCCATAGTGTAGTCTCGAAATTTTTGTTTTTTCGAGTGTCTACTCTATAGGGAGCATATCATACACCTTTAACGCCATTGTTTTAGTCTTTAGTATGATCTTTCCCTTTCCGGAGAATCCTGCGCCGGGAATTGCCGCTGCGATCCGGTCGATCTGCTGGGGGCCGCCGCTTATCAGTAACGACAATCGCTGTGTTGCTCTAGAGCATGCCACGTAGAATACCTTTTTTATTGCGGGATCTGCAAAACACTCTTCGTCGATATCGGTGATAATGATGACCTTGTTTTCAAGCCCCTTGAATTTTCTTGCTGTTGTAAATAACACGCCGGCATCTTCGGGAGCGTTTACAAAAGCGATCCCTCCCAGTCTTTTTACGCCCTTCAAGATGGATCTGTCCTCGGTTTTCATAGTCAGGACAGCGATCTCTTCCTGTTTGAATCCACGATCCAGATAAAACTGTACGATCGCGCCCAGCTTGTGCACGGCGTCTTTTTCTGCAAATACAATGGTCGGCTGCTCACCCGAAATATGATTCATTTTTTGCAGGACGTCGTAATCGATGACGCTATAGGCGGTCTTTGCTATTTCCATGGTGTTTCTGCAATTTTTAGACAGAAGGAGCCGGCATTCCGACTGAGCGATCCAGGTCAGATCTTCTTTACTGTCTTTGCCTGTGCCGGCAGCTCCCTGAATTGCGGCATACCGCTGTTCTTCTATGTAATCCAGCAATACGGACTGCTCGTTGGTCAATCGGATAAAAGCATTGTCGATCTCGGTCTTTAATATGCTGGGAGACGGCGTGAGATCGAAATCAGGAGCGATGATATTCTTGATCGATTCCACCTGCTGATCGGTGAGAACTGTTTTCTGCCGCGCTCCGTAACCGCGATAGACGGCGTTAAGCCGCTGTTCCAGCGAAGGGCCGGGCTCAGAAGAAAACACGCTGGAATCCAGAATGGCAAATGAAACATCGTGATAGTTTGCAGGCAGGTTCTGGTGCGGATCAAATTGACAGGCAGGAAACCAGATCAGCGGCTCTATACATATGCGCCCTTCACATTCTAAAACGTTCTTTTTGATGACCCCCCTGAAATGCTGGATGCCCCGCTGGGCCTGACTAAGCGGGTCGTTCCCCTCGTCCAATACGATTTCTTTTTTTGTTACAGAGTTTTGCTGATGCATGAGTCCGTCCTGAAAGTAGCAGTGTCCGCCTTTGACTTCTAACAGCAGAATGCCGTAATCTTTATGGAGGATCAGATAGTCGTTCTCATACCAGGTAAAGTTCCGATTGATGTTTTTTCTTACCCACTGGACCGAATGAAATATGATAAAATCATTGGGCAGTCTGCTCAGTTCATCATAAGCAAGCTGCTCGGAATTGGGAGCGTTGATTTTTTCACGCAGACGGGGATACATATAAGCCATTATCGCAGCGCCTCCTTCAGCCGTGCGGCATCCAGCGACAGCAATTCAAAGGCGGTCCAGCCTTTTTTTTCACAGATGGCGGCGGTTTCTTCGCTGATGGATTCAGCAAATACGATGACGCCCCTGTCTTCCCAGGACATAACGATATCTCCGCTTAAGAGAGCGTGTTTGATCACTGTCGTCAGATAATCGGGAAGAGGAACATTCTGCTCGTCCAGGGCTGTGATGATGGATTGGACATTTTTATCAAAGAAAGAGAGCATTTCCTTCCAGGACCGAAAGCCGCTGGTCTGATACGACTGCTCTTTTTCTATGAATCTGCGCAGCTCGACTTTTTCTTCAACCACGGTCTCCGCTTCGCACAGCACATCGTCGCCCAGGAAATATCGCTCTATATAGTCCCATCGCTGCGCGTCGTCAAGTGATTCTGTAAAGAATCTGCGAAGGATCTTTACTTCGCGTTCGTGTTTTTGTTTTGCCTTGGTAACGTAGCTGTTGGAGTACTTTATCTCTCCGAACACGATGCGGCGGATCTTTTCCGGATCGTTTAAACGGATGAATATTTCCGGCTCCTCGCCGCCCATTACTTCGTAAGTGGCATAGTCGAAGATAGACAGCATTTTCAGGGCCACAGAATCGTTCCCGTCGGACAGAGGGGGCATAAATTTTGAGATCGAGGTATTCGTATTTCCTTTCAGATTTCTGATGAAGGGAGAACGTGTTACCGTGCGATTGAGCATTTCTTTGAAGGTACCGTTGGACAGCGTGTACGCCGAGGCCGTGTGATCGCTGTAGGAACGATACTTCACGCATTTTCCCTCGGGATCAGCCAGATGAAAAATAGAATTCACAATGATCCGCGCTTTTGTGATCCCAAATCTTGGGCTGATCGCTTTTGCAAAATCCTCCAATGTAAAATAGCTTCTCTTAAAGTCAGAATACAGAGTATCCGCGATATAGGCGAAATCTTCCAGCAGACGATCTCTCAGATCGCAGAGCAGAAGGTCATCTTTGGTTTCGACCGTAACCCTCTGCCGTACATAAAACATTTCACAGATCTCCGGCATAACGGCTATCTTATCTTTACCCTTCTGATTTTTGTTGAAATACCAGTATTTAAATTGGGGGAAAGACAAGTTGGGATAATGGTTCTCCCAGACAGACTTCAGATCCAGGGAGTAGATATCACCGATATCGGATATGAAAGTGGAATCGGTCTGCTCATCTTTTTTACGCCCGGGGGCAATATAGGAGAAATACTTCCCGTATTCTGAACGGAGAACAGTCTCCTTGAATTCTTCCTGTATTACCACGTATGCTTTGGTGAAAATTCCCTGGGGCCTGGAGATCAGGACTTTGAAATTGAACTTGTCATACAGGTCTTTTTCCAGCATCAAAAGGCAGGTCTTCAGCTTTCCGATCTGGTTATCGCTGTTGTTGGCCGTATCCTTACCTGTGAAAATATATGTAAAGGATTCGGGAGAGATCAAAAAACTCCGATTCTCTTTCTTGTTTTTATAGGTGTTATAGATACCGGAAAGGACAAGATTGATCTGGTACTGTTTAATTTGTGACATACCAAACAGCTTTTGCATGAAGCTGATGTCGTTGTAATAGTAATCTGTGACGGCATGGCCTGTAAGGCCGGACTTACGCGCGGCTCTGCCGATCTCCTGCACATAATCGCTGAGATTTCCGGTTACTGCGTAGTGATAAACGTTGACGATATCATTCACGTCCACGCCCATACCAAAGGCCTTCGTGGCGAGCATGACCGGCTTCACGCCGCTGCGGAATGCTTCAAAGGCTCTGCGCTTACTGTCTGCAAGCGCGGCGGCGCTCTGATCGTTAAGATTTCTGCCGGTGTAGACCGCTACTTTATCCCGGTCGAAATCTTTTCCTGAAAAACTTTTGATCCCTTTGTAGGCGTCGCCTGCATAAGAAGCATAGGGGAAATATACGATCGTTTTTGTTTGAGAACTGATCCAATCGTTCATTCTGCACGCCAGATCGCCGGCTTTTCTGTCTTCATAATCGGGATTGTGCAATTTGTTGAGGGCCTTTATGTGAATGTCAAACTTGATATCATCCCGTTTTACATAACCGATATATTTGATGGGGTTTTCCATATAAAGACTGATGATCGTTTCGCTTACTGAATCATCCAGGCCGCCGTTCACTGCAGTGGCAGTAAAAGCGCAGATCGGGAAATGCATCACTTTTTTATTTTTGTTATGCTGCGTTTGGATCTGGCTGCGCAGCCGGCTGATGTATCCTCCCAGATACCAGTAATCCGGGCGGAATCCCACGCCCCAGGTGGTTACGATGTGGGCTTCGTCGATGATGATCAAGCCGATCTCCCGATCGCCGATGAGCGTTTCAATGGAGTAGGAGAGCAGGGTCTCCGGGCTGAGGTACAACAGATCAGTTTCACCATTTTTCACTTTCTCCAGGACCGCTTCTTTTTCGGCCTGTGAGATCAGATCGGAATTGAAGGTCTCAGCTTTAAAATAACCTCTTGCATTCAGCTGCTCTTTTTGATCCTGCATTAGGGCCTTGACCGGTTCGATCACGATCGTGAGTTTCCTGTGCTTCTTTGCAAGATAAACCGCGGGGATCTGGAACATCACAGATTTTCCCGCGCCGGTAGACGCAGTGATAAAAATATCCCTGTAGTCGTGATCTTCAGAAATTGCCCTTTCCGCCTGCGTCAAAATATCCCCAATGATCTGAGCCTGGCTGATTTCTACCACTTCGTTGCTGATATCGGGATTTTTATAGAAGCGAAGTTTGCGAAATGATTCGAAGTTGGGGATCCGGATATGGTTCTTTGCAATATCCATCAGCTCGCTTTCTTTAAAATGGAGAGCTGCCAGGGGATCCGCATTTCTTGAGACCGCGATTCCATTATGCTGGCAATATGCGCACAGGGAGGCGATATTGCGATCGCTGATCGCGCCCTTTGTCATACTGAAGCTGATGGATCTCGGGGAATTCTTCCGGATCTTCACCAGTTCTTTCAAATACAGCGCAATATCATTGGTAATGTGAATTTGAAGATCGCACGTCTCCAAATAATTGACCGGATCGGCGGCGGGGTAAAACAGCTTCGTCGTAACGGTCAGGTTTTTTTCGAGTTCATAGTTATAAAAGCTGACGTAGATCTCCCCGTCGATGATTTCAAGGGCGTCATATACAGCAAGGAAATTCCTGCATTCCTTTGTGGGCTCAGACGTGATCTCATGACCGAGATTGCGCTGTATCTCGTCCACCAGATCTTCCCCCATGGGAAACTCAATGGGGTAATACTCCGGGAAGAGATTGTTTATGTAAATGATCACTTCAAGTCCATAATCTTTTGCCGCTAATTCAACACGGTCTTTGATCAATGAATACTCTTCGTAAGTCACCCAACGATCGTCATCGTCGTCCATAGAAAGCAGGGCGCGGTCCAGCAGGCGGCGAACTTTCACATCAAACTGCAAAACATTTTTCTTATCGATGATCTCGGAATCCGTGAGGGGGATCGCTGTCAACTGAGATAAGAATCCCAGATCAAATCCCTTGTAGACAAAGAGTTTCATAGTGACCTTCTTTCTGTTTCAGTAGTTTTTCTTACTTCGTTTTCAGGCCGTGCGCCTTTTCCCAGGCAGGGCGCAGCTCTACGGGAACGTCCTCCCTGCTCAGATCTTCCAGACCGGCGCAGGTGCCCGCCAGCTTGGCCTGATTGTAATACCAGCATTTGTAATCCAGAAGAGACAGCGTTTCCTGCATCTGCGCGATCTGTTCCCTGACGGATTCCCGCTGGCGTTCCATCAACGCGGCCCGCTGCTCGATGGTGTCGTCGCCCTCCTGGCACCAGTCCATAAATGTTTTGATCTCCCGAATGGACAGGCCCGTCCGTTTCAGGCATTCGATGACAGCCAGCGCGGCGCGGTCTTTGTCCTGAAACACCCGAATTCCGCCGCCGGAGCGCTCCACAAAGGGCAGCAGCCCCTCCTTGTCGTAATAGCGCAGCGTAGAGGCGGGCACGCCCATCTGCTTTGCCATCTCGCCTACTGTACAGAGCATAAAAAATCCTCTCTCTTTCTTTTTTCTCTTGACTTAAAGTTCACTTCAAGTTGTAAGATACCCTTGAACTATTAAAGCCACTATATCAGCCGGCAAAAAATAAGTCAAGCGGAGGAGATCACTGGGCGCCCCGGCACTCCTGCGATGGATATTGACTGCCGGATCCAAAACAGGAAGGAGGGATGACGATGAACAGACCCTGTATTTTCTGCCGTATGATGACCTGGGCTGGACGGCAGCGCCCCATGATTGAGGTACACGGTGCAGATGATCAGTGTTGACACAGGAGGGATCGTATGAAATACAAAAAGCAGCTGCTGTCCGGATTGTTGGCTGCGGTCCTGCTCTGCGGAGCAGGGGCTGCCGCGTCCGGCACAGCCACAGGAGAAAACAGAACGTCAGGAGACGCGGCGCAGCCCGCATCTGACGCAATATCGGCTTTTTCCGACGTAGACGCGGGAGCCTGGTACGCCGGAGCGGCCGCTTACGTTCGGGAAAAGGGAATCATGAACGGTACCGACGCTGATACCTTTGGCCCTGATCTGATCATGAGCCGGGCCATGCTGGTCACCGTTCTCTACCAGGCGGCGGGCAGTCCGGCCGTCAGCGGAGTAGACAGCTTTACAGACACGGAGGAGGGCGCCTACTATTCCGACGCCGTGGTGTGGGCCGTCGGAAACGGCATAATTTCCGGCTATGGCGGCGGCCTGTTCGGTACAGACGACCCGGTGAGCCGGGAACAGATCGCCAGTATTTTGTGGCGGTACGACGGCAGTAAGACCGGAGCAGCCGTCGCCGATTTTACTGATTCGGCGGAGATCTCAGCGTATGCCGCACCCGCCGTCGATTGGGCGGCGGAAAACGGCATCGTCACCGGTAACCCTGACGGCAGTTTTGGGCCTGAGGACAGCGCGACCCGGGCCCAGGCGGCCGTGATGCTTTACCACTATCTAGATCCCGGTACGCAGGGATCGGGCACTTCAGGCCCGGCGGCGCCGTCAGGCCGCAGCCTGATCACCAACAGCGGCGCAAGGATCGCTTTTTCGGCGTTAGAGCACCGCACCGATTCTGCCGATGCCAGTCAGGTGTTCTACCTCTCTGACATCAGCCCGGAGGCCATGGTGAAGATCTACAATGCGCTGGATTGGACGCCCGCCGGAAAAGTGGCCGTAAAACTGTCCACCGGCGAGCCGCCTGCTTCCAACTATCTGCGGCCGGAGCTGATCGCTGATCTGGTACGGTCCGTGAACGGAACCATCGTAGAGTGCAACACCGCTTATGGCGGTTCCCGGGCCGGTACGGCCATGCACTATCAGGTGGCGGAGGATCACGGTTTTACCGCGATCGCTGATTTTCAGATCCTGGATGAAAACGGCTCCATGACTCTGCCTGTAGAGGGCGGTACCGTGCTCTCTGAAAACTACGTGGGCGCGGCGTTTGCCGACTATGATTCTTATCTGGTGCTCTCACATTTTAAGGGGCACGCCATGGCTGGCTATGGGGGCGCCATCAAGAATATCTCCATCGGCCTGGGCTCTGCCGAGGGAAAGAGCTGGATCCACTCCGGCGGTACGACACGGACCGGATTCGGCGGCAGTCAGGATGCGTTTCTGGAAAGCATGGGCGACGCGGGCAAGGCTGTCTCTGATTACCTTGGCGGAGGAGAACGCATCGTCTATATCAATGTGATGAACCGGCTCAGCGTGGACTGCGACTGCGACGGCGATCCGGCGGAGCCGGATATGCACGACATCGGGATTCTGGCCTCCCGGGATCCTGTGGCGCTGGATCAGGCCTGTATCGATCTGGTGTACGCATCGAACAGCCAGGAGAGCGCGGCCCTGCGCACGCGCATCGAATCCCGAAACGGCATCCATACGCTGGAGAATGCTCAGAGCATCGGCCTGGGAAGCCGGTCTTACAGACTGACAGATGTGGATCCTGGCTCCATCGATGGCCGTGAGACGGACGCCTCCAATGAATGAGCTGTTTGATATCCTGCGGCGTGAGGGTATTTATCTCTGGTACTATTTCAGCGTCCAGCTGGAGCAGATCGTTTCGTACTGGGTGCTGGGCATGGTCATCGGCTCGGTGGTCTCCGTGTTTGGAAAGGAGCATATCCACACGCTGTTCCGCCGTCTGAGCGGCATAGGGCTGGGACTGTTGGGGATCGTCCCGGCCTGCCTGCTTGGCATTGCATCGCCGCTGTGCATGTACGGTACCATCCCCATCGCCGCCTCTTTTTCGGAACAGGGGATGCGGGACGACTGGCTGGCCGCGTTTATGATGTCTTCCGTCCTGCTCAATCCCCAGCTCATCCTTTACAGCGCGGCCCTGGGGCCTGCCGCGCTGGCGGTCCGGCTGGTCTCCTGCTTTGTGTGCGGGATCGCCGCCGGACTGTTGGTCCATTTTTTTTACCAGGGAAAATCTTTTTTCAATTTTACCGGCTTCTCTGTGGGGGCCGGCCGGGACGTCGATCCAGATCCCTTTCTGCGCCTGCTGAAGAATTTCGGGCGCAACGTCAGGGCCACCGGCCCGTATTTCCTGCTGGGCATCGCGCTGTCGGCGCTGTTTCAGCGATATGTACCCGCCGGCGCTGTGGCCGGACTGTTTGGAAACAACAGAGGATTCGGCGTCCTGATGGCGGCGGCCATCGGCGTGCCGCTCTACGCATGCGGAGGCGGCACCATCCCGCTGCTGATCCAGTGGCTGAACGACGGCATGAGTATGGGCAGCGCGGCTGCTTTTATGATCACCGGACCCGCCACCAAGATCACCAATCTGGGGGCGCTGAAGATCGTATTCGGTTTCAGGCGTTTCCTGCTCTACCTGATCTTTATCCTGCTGTTTGCATTTGGGACAGGTCTGCTGGTGGATTTTGTCCTTGGCGACTGAAGTTTTTGGCGGCGGCGGGGAGGAAAATGTGGTATAATAGTTCCAACCATTGACCTGCGGCGTTGCCGCAAGGAAGGAACTATTGCACCATAAGCAACTTTGCGCCAACGGCGCCAAGTATCGAAGCTTATGGTATAATGTCCGCATAGCGGACATTACACAGATTCTGTGCGCGGTGGACGCATGCGCGGATGATGCCGGTTCTGTGCGCGGTGGACGCATGCGCGGATGATGCCGGTTCTGTGCACGGCGGACGCCATGCTGCGGCGCTGCCGCGATGACCCTGTATAAAACGTTTTGTATCCTGGCGCTGAGATCAGCTATTTCAGCCATAGCGGAGACTATGATGGAATTTGGACTGACGAAAAATAAATTGAAACTTCTGGCCGCTGCCGCCATGCTTGTGGATCACATCGGCGCGGTCCTGCTTCCGCAGTTCCTCGTCCTTCGGATCATTGGCCGGCTTGCCTTTCCCATCTTTTCTTATTCGATCTATGAGGGATGCAGATACACGCATGACCGGAAAACTTACCTGCTCCAGATCTTTGGTCTGGGGCTGCTCTGCATGGCCGGGTATTACATATATGAAGGAACGGTGTTTGGAAATGTGCTGATCACGTTTTCGCTGTCCATCTGTATTTTGTACAGCTTCCGGCTGCTGGAGGATAAGCTGCGCTGCGGGGAAAAGGGTTCGCCCATTCCCTTTATGGCTGTTTTAACAGGAGCGGCGCTGGTCTGCCGTGTGATCGAGGTCGATTACGGATTTGTGGGAGTGATACTGCCACTATGGGCGGAAGTATCCGCCTTTGCCGGGGAGCGGGCGGGCCGGTCAGATCCGGGATCTCAAAAACGCTTCTCACTGACCGGCTTTGCGGTGGGGTTGCTCGTCCTCTCCTGTGCGGTGGGCAGCGTACAGATATTTTGCCTGTCGGCGCTGATCCCTCTGGCTCTGTCCAGCGGCCGGAAGGGGAGGTTTGACCTGAAGTATTTCTTTTACTTTTTCTATCCGGCGCATCTGATGGCTGTCAGTGCTGCCGCTGTATTGATGGAGATATGAGACAAACTGTAGATGAAATGAAAAGGTCAAAATTTTACGTATAGCTGATCAGGGTCAGTGGGTCTATGCTGAAATAAACCGGGGAGGTCAATATGTCGCTGCCGAAATACTACGAACTATATGTACCATTTCTAACAGCTATCAAGGATGGGAAAGTTCACACAATGAAAGAAGTGAAGTCAAGGGCCGCCGACTTCCTGGAGCTTTCTGAGGACGAGCGTTCAGAGCGGCTCCCCAGCGGAAATCAATCCATTTATGATAATCGGATCGGATGGGCGAGGACATATTTAAAAAAGGCGGGTCTCATTGAAGCGCCTCAGAGAGCACATTTTGTGATCACGGCTGAGGGCAAGCGCCTGCTTGAAAGCGGTATACCGATCACAGACGATCTGCTGGCGGAAAAATACCCGTCGTTTGCTGAATTCAAAGGAAAGAAGCCGGCTGGATCCAACGGAACAACGGTAACGCAGGACACGGCGGAAACGCCGCAGGAAACATTAGAACGCGTATTTAAAGTGATCAATGAGCAGCTGGCAGACGATCTGCTCACGGAGATCATGAATCAGACGGCGGCATTTTTTGAAGCGCTCGTTGTCGATCTGATGAGCGCTATGTCTTACGGAGATGGATTTGTCACAAAGGTCAGCAGAGACGGCGGGATCGACGGTATCATCCATGAGGACAAACTGGGGTTCAATTTAATCTACATACAGGCAAAGCGATGGGAGCCGAATACAACGGTCGGCAAGCCGGAAATTCAAAAATTCGCAGGTGCGATGATGGGACCGCCCAAAATAGAAAAAGGCTTATTCATCACAACAGCGAAATTTTCTCAGGGCGCCAGGGAATTTGCGGAAGCACAGCACATCATTCTTGTTGACGGGCAGAAGCTTACCGAGCTGATGATCGAATATGGACTTGGAGTGTCCACCCTGAAGACCTATTGCTCAAAACGCATTGACAGCGATTACTTTTCAGACAACTGACCGACTGGGATCAAATAAAGAGAGGCGGGACATTTGCGCGATGGACAGACAGGCGATCTTTGACTGGGTAAAACGACGGTACGGCAGCCAACCGGATTATCCGTGGTTTGATAACAATGCTGTGCTGCGGCATGAGGACAATAGGAAATGGTACGGCGTTATCCTGGAGGTGGAACGTAAAAAACTGGGATTGAACGGCGAGGGCTTTGCAGACGTGATCAATGTAAAAGCCGACCCATTTCTCATCGGTTCTCTGCGGATGCGGGAGGGATTCCTCCCTGCTTACCATATGAATAAAGAGCGGTGGATCAGTATTCTTCTCGACGGGACTGTGCCGGAGGAGGAGATCAGAGATCTCATTGACCTGAGTTATGAGCTGACTCAGTCTAAGAAAAAGAAGAGATGAACTGGAGATCTGATCTTCATCAATACGGAAAGGCAAGTCTATATGGAGAAAAACACAGGATCAGAGCTTGAGACGAGAGTATACGACACGATCGCATCCCTGTTGGAGAAGGGCGAACTGGGGCTTCTGAAGGATTCCTGCAGAGTCTATAGAGGAAAAGGGTACTATTCCAGAGACAGGGAGTCGGATATTTTTACGGATGTGTCCGTTGAAGTCTATCCAAAGGGCAGCGACATGCCGGCCATCGTATGGATCTGGGAATGCAAGGATTACAGGGTTGCGGTGTCTGTGGATGAACTGGAGGAGTTTCACGCAAAATTATCCCAGATCGGCGGAGACAACACGAAGGGAACCGTGATCACGTCGAAGGGAGCGTTCCAGACGGGGGCAGTGAGATATGCGAGATCCAAGGGGATCGGTCTGGCGAGACTGCTGCCGGGAGAGCAGGTACATTGGATCTTATACGACGCGCTGCCCCATGTAGTAAACGCCATGGAGCTTCGGCAGATCGGAGACACGCGGAAAGCTCTGACGGTCATGGATTATGTATCCAACAGAAGGGAGTTTTTTGCTCTGAGAGACGGCGGAGGGATCGTGGAGGATGAGTTCGGCGGTTTCGTCAGAGCGGAGCTGCTGCGGATGGTGGAGAAGTATTATGAAAAAAGTAAAAATAACAGTGCTGAAGACAACGTTGGATGAAGAACTGGCTAAAGAGTACGGTGCGGATGGGCTGACCGCCTGTCAGATGATGAAGGCCGGTCAGGTGTTTTACGCGGACTATGCAAAGCCGGAGGGACTGTGCGATGAGGCGTGGAAGGCGATCTACCAGTATGTCTTCGCGCTGGCTCACGGAGCGGGTACGGATCTGTTTTATTACGGCGACTGGATCCGAGAGCCAGGAGTGGCGATCTGCAGCTGCAACGACGGACTGCGGCCGGTGATATTCAAATTAGAGGCCACGGATGAGACGTCACAGATCGACTACGAACCGGCGCAGTAACTGGCATTCATGTGTGAGAGGTAAGTCTGCGACATAAGTGAAAATAAGAACCCCGCCTGTGGGCGGGGTTTTTTCGTGCAGATCAATGATCAGAACGGCTAGGGGCGGAGCCGCCGTGGTCAACAGCGGCAGACGTCGGACAGGAAAGCCTAAAGCGGGGTCTGCGCGCTCCGCATCATATCCGCATACTGCGGCGTGCCCAGTCCGTAACCGCCGGCTACGTCCAGTATATGTCCGGTGATGTAACTGGAGTCGCTTCCGGCGAAGAAGGCTACAGCATTGGCGATATCCTCCGGTTCGGCCATGCGGTTCAGCGGTACGTGGGAGAGGAAGGAGCGGAGGAAGGATTCGGGCATATTTTTCATGGCGGCGTCGGTAGCGGTGAGCCCGGGAAGCACGGCGTTGCAGCGGATGCCGCTGCGGGCGTACTGCAGGGCGATCTGTTTTGTAATATTGTTGATAGAAGCCTTGGAAACGCCGTAACCGATCCGGGTGACGTCTGGGATCAGTCCGCCCACGGAAGAGATATTGACGATGCTGCCCCCGCCCTGTTTCTGCATGTGGGGGATGACCAGCTTTGCGATGCGATAGACGCTGCCCAGATTCATGTCAAGTATATTCCAGAAAGCCTCTTCGCTTCCGCCCACCAGGTCCAGGTCCTCCGCGGGTTTTCCGATGCCAAAATTATTCACCAGAATGTCGATGCGGCCGGCCTGTCGGATCGTCTCCGCCACCATGGGCTCGTAGCTGTCTTTCTGCAGGGCGTCGAAGAACACAGGGGCCATGCGGTATCCGTCCGCCTCATAGCGCTCACAGATCTCATGGGCTGCGTCTACCCGCCGGACGCCCATGTAGACGAAGGCTCCACGCTCAGCCAGCTTCAGGGCGCAGGCCAGACCGATCCCTTTGGTGGCCGATGTGATCAGCGCCGTTTTATTTTCTAAATTTCTCATGTATATTCCTCCTGGATTGGTATTTTTATCTGGTTGGTCGTTCTGTTTCTCCAGCTGCGCGGGCCGCGGTCTTTGCAGGAGTCGCAGTGCGGGCCGTTCTTTTTTAGTATGAAACGAACAGGCCGTTTTATTCGTTTTCGCCCTCATTTAAGAGCCTTTTTAAAGCCGCATAAAAAATCCCGCATCGCAGATACTGATTCTGAAACTATGTAGAAATAAGGAGGATTACAGTATGTCGTTGATTAACAAAAAGTTGGAGGATTTCAAGGTCCAGGCATATCAGGAGGGTCAGTTCAAGGAAGTGACGAGAGATTGTCTCGAAGGGCACTGGTCGGTCTTTGTCTTCTATCCGGCGGATTTTACATTTGTCTGCCCCACAGAACTGGGCGATCTGGCGGATAATTACGAGCGTTTTAAAGAGATCGGGTGCGAGGTCTATTCCGTTTCCACGGACACGCATTTCGTTCACAAGGCCTGGGCGGATACGTCCGATACCATCGGAAAGATCAAGTACCCCATGCTGGCGGACCCCACGGCGGCGCTGGCTCGTATGTTCGACGTGCTGATCGAGGAAGAAGGGCTAGCTCTGCGCGGCACGTTTATCGTAAATCCGGAGGGTGTGATCAAAGCTTACGAAGTGAATGACAACAGTATCGGACGCGATGCGGACGAGCTGCTGCGCAAGGTCCAGGCAGCTCAGTTTGTGGCGGCCCACGGCGATCAGGTCTGCCCGGCGAAGTGGAAGCCGGGCGCGGATACACTGGCGCCCAGCATGGATCTGATCGGAAAGATCTGATGAGCCGTATTCGTTAAAAGAATACAGATATGCATTTATTTTCATTCAGCTGCCAAGCGGCCGTCACCGCGCGCCGCTTGGCAGCTGATGATGGAAAGGAAACCGCAGGAGATGATGGAAATGGAAAATATGCAGCAAATATATGACCTGATCATTCTGGGCGGCGGATGCGCGGGTCTGACCGCCGGCATCTACGCCGGCCGCGCAAAGATGCGCACGGTCATATTGGAAAACAAACAGGCGGGAGGTCAGGCAGCCACCACCGATGAGATCGCCAATTATCCAGGTTTCTCCAGTATCGCAGGGCCGGAACTTGCAGATCGCATGCTGGAGCAGGCCAGGTCCTTTGGAGCAGAGTATATTACGTGCGACGTGCAGAGCGTCAGCCTGACGGGGGAGATCAAAGAAGTCGCCACAGCCACGGGCGTCTACCGCAGCAGAGCCATTATACTTGCCACAGGGGCGAACCCGAAAAAGCTGGGATTTGAGGGTGAAGATGAATTTCGGGGCCGCGGCGTGGGCTACTGCGCCACCTGTGACGGATTTTTCTTTGAGGACAAGGACATTTTCGTGATCGGCGGCGGATACAGCGCGGCAGAGGAAGCGCTCTATCTGACCCGGTTTGGAAAAAAAGTCACCATACTGGTGCGGAAAGACCGTTTTCGGTGCGCGCAGTCCATTGTGGATAAGGTCATGTCTCATCCGAAGATCGAGGTCCGGTTCAACACGGAGATCGAGAAAGCATTTGGCGGAGATCTGCTTCAGGGAGCCGTATTCAAGAATAATAAGACCGGCGAGACTACGGAATATCGGGTGTCCGAACAGGACGGCACTTTCGGCATCTTCGTCTTTGTGGGGTATGAACCGGCGTCTTCTCTCTTCGCGGGTCAGGTAGATCTGGACGGGCAGGGCTATGTAAAAACAGGAGAGAATATGGAGACCGGCGTGCCGGGCGTATTTGCCGCAGGCGATCTGAGGCCCAAGCTGCTCAGGCAGCTGGTGACGGCCACTGCGGACGGAGCGGTGGCGGCTGTGCAGGCGGAAAGATACGTGGCGGAGCAGAAAGAAAAATACGGGATAAGGGATGGAGCGGTCGGTGGGGATGGTGCTTCGTACAGCTCCGG
>Ga0129308_1002610_pt1 | contig 14771 bp, 13 predicted proteins | sample L827metagenome_FD_94440 | JGI IMG/M metagenome (GOLD analysis project Ga0129308, IMG submission 94440) | Ring-tailed lemur group fecal microbial communities from Wisconsin, USA - L827 metagenome | ecosystem: Host-associated > Mammals > Digestive system > Large intestine > Fecal | place: USA...
GCGGGCAGCCCTTGAGGAACAGGGTGGTGCGCAGCCCGCCGCCGTCGTGGACGGCGAAGCGCTTCAGGTCAAAGACAACGCCGGTCATACGGATTCATAGGTCGTGCGGGCGATAATCTCGTCCTGCAGATCCCGGGCCAGCTCGGTGAAGTAGGCGGTGTAGCCTGCGACGCGGACCGTCAGACCGCGGTAGTCCTCGGGACGTTCCTGGGCGGCGCGGAGATCGGCCTCGTTGAGCACATTGAACTGGATGTGGCTGATGCCCAGGCGGCAGACCGCCCGCAGCAGATCAGTGAATTTATGAATGCCGGTCTCGGTTTTGAAGAAGCTGGGCAGGAACTTCATGTTCAGGAGCGTGCCGTTGCTGGCCTTGGAGAAGGGAAGCCGGGCCACGGACTGCAGCAGGGCCGTGGGGCCTTCGGCGTCCCGGCCGTACATGGCGGAGACGCCGCCGTCGGCCAGGGGATCCTTGGCGTAGCGCCCGTCGGCGGAGGCGCCGACATTCTGGCCCATGGGGACGTGGGCGGAGACGGTGTAGAGGCCCATCTGGTAGATGCCGCCGCGGCCGTTGCGGTACTTTTTGAGGCCGTCGGCAAAATAGTTGACCCACTTGGCGCCCAGCTCATCGACCCATTCGACGTCGTTGCCGTACTTCGGAACCTTGTTGACCAGCGTGGCCCGCAGCAGCGGCGCATCCGCATAGTTGGTCTGAAGCGCATGGAGCAGGTCTGCGGCGGTCACGCGCTGTTCGTCGTAAACAAGCTGCTTGATGGCGGCCAGAGAGTCGGCCACGTTGGCAACCTGAATGGCCTGGACGCCGGCAAAGTTGTAGTGCGCGCCGCCCTGGGTGACGTCCTGGCCCTTGGCGATGCAGTCGTCGATGACGGCGGAGAGGAACGGCGTGGGCAGCAGCTTTTCATGCATTCCCTCCACGGCGGTGACGCACTCGACCATGCGGTCGGAGAAGTAGTCGATCTGCTTGGCAAAGGCCGCTTCCAGGCTTTCAAAGGTCTCGTATGTCGTCAAATCACCGAGGTCCAGACCGGTCTTCTGGCCGGAGAGCAGGTCGACGCCGTGGTTCAGCGTCAGCTCCAAAGCCTTGAGCAGGTTGAACATCGCCGCGTCGCTCCAGGCCAGGGCATTGCCGTGGGTGGTCAGCTCGACGCAGCCGACAATGGCGTAATTCTGGGCATCCGCGTGGCTGACGCCGTGGGATTCAAGGGCGGGGATGACGGCCTCGTCGTTGAAGACCTGGGGCATGCCGCTGCCGAGGCCGATGACCCGGCTGGCCGCCTCCAGAAGCGTCTGGGGAGAATGTTTGTAAATGCGCAGGGAGAGGTTGGGCTGCGGCAGCAGCAGGTGGGACTGGGCCTTGAGGAACAGATAGCTCAGGTCGTTGGAGGCGTCGGAGCCGTCTTCCTTCTGGCCGCCGATGGCCACGTTGAAGCCGATGGGGAAGCCGGCAAAATATTTGGCGCTGTTGGAGTTGCGCAGATAGACAAGCTGGTTGAACTTGAGCCAGAGGCATTCGGTGATCTCCAGCGCGTCCTCCAGCGTCATACCGGCCTTGCGGCTGGTCTCGTAATAGGGGTAGAGGTACTGGTCCATCCGGCCGGGGGAGAAGGAGGAGGCGTTGCCCTCCATCTGGAGAATGACATAGAGGAACCAGGTGGCCTGGACGGCCTCCTGATAGGTCTCGGCAGGAGAGACGGCCAGCTTCCGGCAGATGCGGGCGACCTCCGGCAGATTTTCCTTGCCGGTTTCGGCGTGCAGCTTCTCGGCCAGGTCGGCATAGCGCTCCATAAACAGGCTGGCGCCCTCCATGGAGATGATGACGCTCTCATAGAAATCGCGCTGCTTGCCCTCCGCTTTTTCCAGATGCGCCTGGGCCTGCATCCGGATGCCGGTGGGGCCAAGCTCGAGCCACTTTTTGGTGTTGGGGCAGATGTGGCCCTGGGAATGGTCCTTCTGGTTGACCTTGACGACCTTGGCAATTGCGTCGACCTGGGGGCCGACGGCGGCGCGGACCTGGTCCTCAAGGGAGCGGCCCTTCCAGTAGGGAAGGATCTCCTCGCGGAATTCCCGAATGTCCTCCGGGTGAACCTGGAAGCGGTCCTGGGGACGGGTCGGCAGAGATTCAAACTCGCGGTCCACCCAGGAGGCGCCGGTCTCGGGGAAGACGACGCCGCCGCGGACGCCGGGCGTCCGGTTGCCGACAATGCGCTCATCCGGCTCGATGCGGATGGTAATTTGGGTCAGCGCGTCCTTCAGCGCCTTGGCGCGCTGGATGCAGCGGGGCTGGCCTTCGGTGGCCCGGTAGCTCTCGGTGACAATCCGGGCCTGTTCGATGGTGGCATAGCGGGGCTCTGCCAGCATCTCTTCTTTTAAAGCTGTAATCCGCGCAGGGCAGGACAGCGCGGCAATCTCGTCAATCTGCATGGAATCTCCTCCTTTTTCTTTGAATATAGCACAGCCTCCTTTTTTTTAACACTCACAGAATCATCATAAAAGTACACAATGTTGACGTCTTTACAGTGCGGCGTACTATTGACGCCGCCGAAGAAATATGGTACAAAGGAAGTAAAAAGGGCAGGTGACTTTCTGGTGAAACTGGACGAATGTTATCGCATAATCTACGAAGCAAAGCCAAGACTGCGGTTCTGCGAGCGATTTGACGAGACCAGCGAGCTTTGGAATTTTAGCCGGCACAACCACCCCTATATTGAACTTATGTACTTCCTGGATGGCAAGGGGAAGCTGGAGGTTTCCGGCACGCAGATGTCGATCTCCCTGTTCGACACCGTGGTCTATCCCGCCGGGTGGCCGCATCAGGAGGAGGCCACCGCCGAAAAGCGGCGGGAGATCATCTGCCTCTGGGTGGACATCCCGGAACTGGAGCTGGATGCGCCGATCCAGCTCCACGACAGGAATAACGCCATGAGCTTGCAGTTTCTGAACATCTACAACGAGGCCAAACGAGAGCAGCCGGAGCCGTATCTGCTGGAATACGGCATGAAGCAGCTATTGACAAGAATTCTGCGGGACCACAGCGAAAGCCAAATCCGGGAGGATTTTCTGACCTGCGTGCTGCAATATATTCACACACACTTTGCGGAAAGAATTATGCTGGACGATCTGGCAAAGTTGGAGCATATCAGCAAGTCCTATCTCTGCCGCCAGTTCAAACAGCAGACGGGCATGACCGTGATCGCCTATGTGAACAATCTCCGGATCGAGACGGCCAAACGGCTGCTGCTGACCACCGCAACCAGCGTAAACGAGATCGCGTACCGGGTGGGCTTTGAGTCGCCCAAATATTTCTATCGCGCCTTTAAGGCTTTGGTGGGCCAATCGCCGGCCGCGTTTTGCAGGCAATATAAGGAACAATAAAAATCGCACCGCCGGTCCTGATTTGGACGCGGCGGTGCAGCGTTTATCCGGCAACGCGCTCGATTTTGGCGCCTAGCTGCCAGGCCATGGCGTCGGCAATGACCTGGTGGTCCTCCTGATGCTGGAGGCCGGAGACCAGCACATGGCAGCAGGGGACCTTTCCGTCTGCCCGGAACACCGGAAAACAGCCGCCGCAGGCGGCAAAGTTATCCGGCCGTGCAGCCCATTCGGCCTCCCGCAGCCCGGCCTCGGCCTCGACGTAGGCTCGCAGGGAGCTGACGCCGGTCATCCGGCTGACGGCCAGCTTCCGGTCCATCCACCAGTCGTTTTCCGCGGAGGTGCCGGCCATTTTAAAAGAAAAGATCACCATGCCGTCCTCCAGAATGCGGATGGCGGCGCCGCCGCGGTACTTACTCTGCACCAGATCGCGGATTTTCAGCCCCAGCTCCAGGGCGGTGTCCCTTGTAAATTCCGGGTAGCGGAGCGTCTCTTCCTGTTTTGCGAGAATTTCCGGCCATGTTGGCTCCCAATAAAATGTACCCATTTTTTCATCTCCTTTTTGATTGATTGTATCGGGAACAGGGCGGCTTGTCAATTGCAAGAAAAAATAATTACAAACGTAAGGCCCTGTATGGACTAATGTAAAAAAGTTGTTTACACATTGGGCATCACCATGTATAATCAAGGAAAATCCGCTTCGGCGGCGAAAGGGTGGAGAATGCAATTATGAAGAGAGTGGTTGTAACCGGCGGAAATTCCGGCATGGGCCGGGAGACGGTACGGCTGTTTTTGGAGCAGGGGGACCGGGTGGTGTTCACATCGCGGTCCAATGCCAAAGCGCAGAAGGTGCTGGAGGAGCACCGGGAGGAAGCGGAGCAGGGAAGGCTGTTCTTCTGCCAGTGCGACTCCTCCAAGGCGGCGGATGTGGAGCGGCTGGCCGCATTCACCAAAGAGAAGCTGGGCGGCTGCGATGTGCTGGTAAACTGCGCGGCGATCTTCATCGGCGGCCAGGTCCATGAGGTGACAGAGGCGGACTATGATCTCCTGATGGATATCGACGTCAAGGGCGTGTTCCTCACCTGCAAGGCGTTCCTGCCCGGCATGCTGGAGCAGAAAAGCGGCTGCCTGATCAGCATTTCTTCTCTCGCGGGACTGCGGGGCAACTACAATGCTGCCATCTACTGCGCGGCCAAAGCGGCAGTCAACAACCTAACGCGGGCCATGGCGATGGACTACGGGACCAGCGGCATCCGGGCCAACGCCGTCTGTCCCAGTGCGACCGGCACAGATATGTTCCTGACCGGCTCCACGCAGGAGGTCATCGACGCGTTCTACCGGCAGAACCCCATGGGCAGAATCGGAAAGCCGGAGGAAATCGCCAAGCTGATCCGCTTCCTGGCCTCCGACGATGCCGCCTATATCAACGGCCAGTGCATCTCTGTCGACGGTGGTCTGTCTGCCTGGGCGGGCGAGCCGCGGCAGGACAAGACCGAGCAGCGCAGATAAGCTCCCAATACAGTCAAAAACCGGACGCCTGCGGGCGTCCGGCTTTTGTTGAAAATCATTTGAAGCTGCAGGCAAGGCCCCGGTCCAGATAGACCTTCTGATAATTTCCCAGCACCTCCGGGTGGAGCTGTTTTGCACCGGCCATGTCGTATTCCACGCCAAGCTGCTGGTATTTCTTCTCACCGAACTGGTGGAAGGGCAGAAGATGGACCTCGTGAATGCCGGTTTCTGCCAGAAAATCGGCCATGGCTGCCGCCGCACCGAGGTTGCTGTTAAATTTTGGAATCACGGGAATGCGGGCGATGACCTGCTTGCCGGAGGCCACGGCGGTGCGGAGATTTTCCAGGATCACGTCGTTGTAGACGCCGGTGTTGGCAAAGTGGATATCCCGGTCAATGTGCTTGAAATCGTAGAGCAGCAGATCCACATGGGGCAGGAAATCACAAAACCGCTCGTGGGCGGCATAGCCGGTGGTCTCCACGGCGACGTGAATGCCTGCCGCATGGGCGGCGTCGGCCAGGTCCGCGGCAAATTCCGCCTGCTGTAAAACCTCGCCGCCGGACATCGTCATACCGCCGCCGGACTGATCGTAAAACGGCTTGTCCTTGACGACCTCGGCCATGACCTCGGCCACGGTGTAGTCTCTGCCGCAATAGGTCTCATCCTCCATTGCGTCTGCGATGGAGGCATAGCGGTTCTGGGATTCCGGGTTAGAGCACCAGCGGCAGTGCAGCGGGCAGCCTTTAAAAAACACCGTCGTCCGGATGCCGGGGCCGTCGTTGATGCTGAATTTTTGAATATTGAAGAGCCGTCCCTTCCGTTCCATAGCCGTCACATCCTCTGTAAGATAATCTCTATTATAGGAGACAGACGGAAAAATGTAAATATACTGCTTGCACAATTTTTCTTTGCAATTTTATATTATTTCATTCGTAAATATAAATTGACACTTATGAAAGTTCTTGCTATAATCCATATGTAAGATCAAATCAATAGGGCTGCGGCCCTTTTCAAAAAACAGCCATAGGAGGAATGACGGATATGCCCAATTCAAAGCATTTTGGCGAGCTGACGCCGAGAATGAACCTTTTCCGGGAGGAGCTGCTGGAGACCAAGTCCCACGTCTGCGCAGAGCGCGCGATTCTGACGACGGAGAGCTATAAGCTCCATGCCGACCAGCCGATCACCCTGAAACGGGCTTACATGCTGGAGAATATCCTGCGCAATATGACCATTTTTATCGAGCCCTACACCCTGATTGCCGGCAATCAGGCGTCCTCCAACCGGGCGGCGCCGATTTTCCCGGAGTACGCCATGGACTGGGTGATCCGGGAGCTGGATGAATTTGAGAAGCGCGACGGCGACGTGTTCTACATCGACGAAAAAACCAAGCAGCAGCTTCGCGACATCTATCCCTTCTGGGAGCACAACACCCTGCTGGACAAGGGCCTGGCCGCCATCCCGCCGGAGAGCCGCGTCTTCTATGACCTGGGCATCATCAAGGCCGAGGGCAATATCACCTCCGGCGACGCACATCTGGCGGTCGAATATGAGAAGGTCCTGAAGGAGGGCCTGCGCGCCTACGAGACCCGCACGAGGGCCTGCATGGAAGCGCTGGACCTGACGGACTATAAAAATCTCAAGAAGTACTATTTCTACCGCGGCATCCTGATTGTCATTCAGGCCGTGAAGGACTTCGCCGCCCGCTATGCCGATTTGGCCGAGGCGCAGGCGAAGGACGCTGCGCCGGAACGGGCCGCCGAATTGCTCGAAATGGCGCGCATTCTGCGCAAGGTGCCCTATGGCCCCGCCGGGACCTTCCAGGAGGCCGTCCAGTCCCTTTGGCTGGTCCACCTGGTCCTTCAGATCGAATCCAACGGCCATTCTCTGTCCTACGGCCGCATGGACCAGTACCTCTACCCCTACTACAAGGCGGACCTCGAGGCGGGCCGCGTCACCGAGGACAGCGCCTGCGAGCTGATGACCAACCTCTGGCTCAAGACCTTCACGATCAACAAGATCCGCTCCTGGAGCCACACCCAGTTCTCCGCCGGTTCGCCGCTCTATCAGAACGTCACCGTGGGCGGCCAGACCACCGACCACAGGGACGCCGTCAACCCGATGTCCTATCTGATTCTTCGCAGCGTGGCGCAGACGCGGCTTCCCCAGCCGAACCTGACGGTTCGCTACCATGCCGGCCTCTCCGATGACTTTATGAACGAGGCCATCGAGGTCGTCAAGCTGGGCTTTGGCATGCCAGCCTTCAACAACGATGAGATCATCATCCCGTCCTTTATCGCCCGCGGCGTCAAGGAGGAGGACGCCTATAACTACAGCGCCATTGGCTGCGTCGAGACGGCTGTCCCCGGCAAGTGGGGCTACCGCTGCACCGGCATGAGCTTCCTGAACTTCCCCAAATCCCTGCTGATCGCCATGAACAATGGCGTCGATCCCCAGAGCGGCACCAAGCTGATCGAGGGTGTGGGTCATTTCAGGGATATGAAATCCTATGAGGACCTGGAGCACGCCTGGGACGTCATCATCCGCGACTTTACCCGCCACAGCGCCATCATTGAGAATGCCTGCGATATGGTTCTCGAGGAGGATGTGCCCGACGTTCTCTGCTCCGCGCTCTGTGAGGACTGCATTGGCCGCGGCCTGACGCTGAAGGAGGGCGGCGCAATCTATGACTTCATCAGCGGCCTGCAGGTGGGCATTGCCAACCTGGCCGATTCCCTGGCCGCCATCAAGAAGCTGGTCTTCGAAGAGCACAGGCTGACCACCGAAGAGCTGTGGCATGCGCTGGAAACCGATTTCGCCGGTGAAGGCGGCGAGCGCATCCGCCAGATGCTGCTGAACGACGCCCCCAAGTACGGCAACGACGACGACTACGTCGATCAGCTTGTCGTGGACGCCTACGATGTCTATATCGACGAGGTCAAGAAGTACCCGAACACCCGCTTTGGCCGCGGGCCCATCGGCGGCATCCGCTATGCCGGCACCTCCTCCATCTCCGCCAACGTGGGCCAGGGCCGCGGCACGCTGGCCACGCCCGACGGCCGCCACGCCGGCGAACCGCTGGCCGAGGGCTGCTCGCCCAGCCATGCCATGGACCGCCACGGCCCCACCGCCGTGTTCAAGAGCGTGTCCAAGCTGCCGACGCAGGAGATCACCGGCGGCGTCCTGCTGAACCAGAAGGTCACGCCGACCCTGATGAGCAAGGAGGAGAACAAGGTCAAGCTGATCGCTCTGCTGCGGACCTTCTTCAATGCCCTCCACGGCTACCATGTCCAGTACAACGTCGTTTCCCGGGAGACCATGCTGGATGCTCAGGTGCACCCCGAGGATCACCGCGACCTGATCGTCCGTGTTGCCGGCTACAGCGCCTTCTTCAACGTGCTGTCCCGCCAGACCCAGGACGACATCATCGCCAGAACCGAACAGACTCTGTAAAAGCGGAAGACAAACAAAGCCTCCGTATGGCCCAGGCCATACGGAGGCTTTTTGCGGCGATTCGCCCGCTTGGAATTCAATGGATGTTGTTTCTCCGCTTTCCGGTCATATCCGTGACGCGCAGCCGGAGGACGGTGGTAACCTTGCTCATGGCGGTGTTGAATTTGAAATCCTCCGCGTGATACTGCCGCATGAGAATTTTCAGCCCGTTCAGCTTTTCGTCCTCCGGCACGACTTCCATGACGCCGTGCCCCATAACGCTCTCATAGCCCATTGTGCAGCTCATTCGCTCCTCGTAGAGGATAAAATTGTGGTTGCAGTCCATTTCAAATGCAACCCGGTTGTCCTTTTGGAGCAGGTCCAGCTTTTTTCCTTCCATCGCGCAGTGGAAATAGAAGAAAACCTGCGCTCCCTCCACATCCACGCCGAAATTCATCGGCACAATGTAGGGCACGTCTCCGTCGTTCATCGCGATCCGGCACACATCGCATTTCCTGATGATTTCAACGATCTCATTGAAATCCGTGATTTCTCTGTCTTTTCTTCTCATAATTCCCTCCGGCAGATAAATTTGATAAAACTACCGTACCACAAAAGCGGGGAAAAGCCAACCGCCTATCTTGTTGAGGAGGTGCCCAATCTTGCCAATTCCACCGCTCCGTCAGGGTACCGGAATTTCTGTCTCTCCGATCTGAACGGCGGCGATCTCCGCCAGGTCGACCGGAAACTCCCACTGGCTGACACAGTCGATCGTTGTGCCGTCTGCCTGAACACTGCCGCAGCCGGTATCCCGGCCCACGGTGAGGCCGCTGTCCAGCACGACGCAGATCGCATCGACAATATCCAGCGCGCCCTGCTGTGTGTCAAACCGGAAGCGCAGCCCGGTGCTCGACAGCTCGATTCCGGTGAGAAGAACGGGAACCTCCTCTCCTGTTTCGAGATTCCGGCTTTTCTAAAAACTGCCGCAGAGACTTTCTGGTCCGCAGCAGGAGCATTTTTACCTTGCTCTCGCTGATCGAATAATCGGCGGCGATTTCTGCAATGGGGCTCAGATACCAGTAGCGGCGCAGGAAAATGGTCCGCTTTTCTGCCGGAAGGGCGGAAAGAAAGCGGTTCAATGCGTCCGTCAGCGCCAGATCGTCGGCAATGTGGTCCATGCTGTCTGATGCGGGGACGCAGTCGCGCAGCTCGTCCAGCGCCAGGGGTACCTGACCGCCGCCGCGTTTTTCGGCGGAGGCGCGTTCCCACCGGCTCAGGGACAGGTTGCGCGTGATTGCCCCAAGAAAGGCGGACAGACGGTCCGGCCGCCGGTCCGGCATGGCGTGCCATGCGCGTAGCCAGGTGTCGCTGACGCACTCCTCGCTGTCCTCGCGGCTGTGCAGAATGTTGTATGCGATGGAAGCGCAGTATTTTCCGTATTTTTTGGCGGTTTCCGGAATGGCGTCTTCGGAGCGCGCCCAATATAGCGCCACGATCTGCTTGTCCTCCATATGCGGTTTCCTCCCTTCGCTGTGATTGGGCCCTTCACCCTACTATACCGGAAATCAATCCGGTGCGTCACGCCTTCGGAAAAAATTTCAACAAAAAGCCTGCTCCGCGAAAATCGCGGGGCAGGCTGACGTTTGACCGATGCCGAAGAATGACGCTCAGGACAGACCGGCGGCGGGCCGGTGGCCCGCTTCCAGCAGATATTGCAGGAAGGCAGGGAAGTCCGTCCGGTTGGACAGGCTGATCTGGAAGCCGTTTGCGGAGGGAACGGACCGGAGAATCTCCATGGCGATGGGGTCCTGTTTGAGATTACAGGTCAGTCCGCCGGGAAGATGGAGGAGTACGTCGCCCTTGCTCCGCTCCACGACCCGAAGAAAGTGCTCCATATTTGGTATCGTTTTTACAGAAAACATTTTGAATCCTCCTTTTCATGTTGCGTCTGTTTTCTTTGTGATATCATTATATTACCCATTAAAGCGAAAAGATAGACTATATAGCGCCATATTTTATAATTATATAGACAAAACTGAAAAATAAGTGCAAGATTGATGTTTCAATAAAAAGTGCGTACGAAAGGCAGCCCGGAACCGGACGCGGAAAAGGCCGGTTTCAGGCTGCCAGGTGGAAATTGATCAGCGGCGCTTCCGGTACTCATTTGGAGATTGCCCGGTTTTGTCCCGAAAAATTCTTCCAAAATAGCTGCTGCTGCTGAAGCCGCAGCGGGCGGCGATTTCGCCGACCGGCTGATCGGTGGAGGCAAGGAGGTCGCAGGCCCGCTGAATGCGGTAGTCCAGCAGGTAGGCGAAGGGCGTTGTACCGAGCTGGGTCTGGAAGCAGCGCCCGCAGGCTCTGGGACTGAGATAGGCCGCCGCCGCGATGTCCTCGAGCTGGAGCTTTTCCCCGTAGTGGTCCGCGATGTAGGACAGCATCTGTTTGATACGCTGGTCATTGACCGGCGTGGCGCCCGACTTCTGCATCGAGGCGGTGATTTGGCAGAGCCCCTGCCAGAAGTCCAGCATACACCGCTGCAGTTCCAGTTCAAATCCCTCGGGCTGCGCGTCATAGAGGGCAAAGCCGTGGCACAGGCAATCCAGCAATGGCCGGTGGTCCGGAACGGTTGGGTCCAGCTTCACCAGCTCCAAACCGGGGGCATCCAGAATCGGGAGGACATACTTCTGCATAATCCGGCTGCCGGCCGATCCGCCGATAAATTCGGGCGAAAACTGCTGCTCCTCCTGGATGCAGGGCTTTTCATGCTTACACGTGGTCATGTGGAGGACGTTGCTGTTGAGAAAGCCACCCTGCCCTTCTTCAAAGCGTACGGTACCGCCGGGCAGGTGGTAGTCCAGCTCGCCTTCCCGAATATAAAAAATTTCAATTTCCCGGTGCCAGTGCCAGGGGAAGAGATTGTCGGGGTAGTAGTGCAGGTCGCAAATTTGGGCCTGATAGGGGAAATCCGGAGACATCAGGTCTAATGTTTGATGCTTGCTTTGGGGATCCACCAGGACGCTGCAGATATATTGCATGGCGCTCTCCTTTAGAATGTCAAAATAATGATACTATCTGTCGCAATAAATCCTATCTTTTTGCTGTACATGACGATATAATCATATCAAATTTTACGCCAAAGCACAAGAGGTTCTTTTTATGACAGCACTATTGATTATTATTTATGTCTCTTTTATCAGCCTCGGCCTGCCGGATACGATTCTTGGCAGCGCCTGGCCGGTTATGCAGGAGAGCCTGCACGCGCCGCTGGCGCTGGCCGGATATCTCTCCATGACCGTCACAATGGGCACCGTGATCTCCAGCATTTGCTGCGATTGGGCCGTGTCAAAGTTTGGCACGGGCCGCGTGACGGCGGTCAGCGTGATTATGACGGCGGTCGCCTTGGCCGGGTTTTCCGTTTCGCCCAATGCGGTCTGCCTGTTCCTCTGCGCGGTTCCCCTGGGACTGGGCGCGGGCTGTGTGGATGCGGCGTTGAACAACTTTGTCGCCCTCCACTATGAGGCCAAGCATATGAGCTGGCTGCACTGCTTTTGGGGCATCGGCGCGTCGGTGGGACCGATGCTGGTCTCCGCAACGCTGCGGGCCGGGAACTCCTGGCGCAGCGGCTATGGAATCATTGCCGGCTTGCAGGCGGCGCTGTGCGTGGTCCTGATTGCGACCCAGAGGCTCTGGCGGAAGGACGGCGTCAAAACGGCGGTTGAAGACGCGGCGGCGCCGAAGTGGAAACGGTCGGAGCTGTTCCGGCTGCCGGGCGTCGTTCCCGCGCTGGCCGCCTTTACGCTCTACAGCGCCGCGGAGACCACGACGGGCCTGTGGGGCGCCAGCTATCTGCACCAACGCTTTGCGGTCTCTGCGGCAGACGCCGCTGTGACCTCGACGGTGATTTTTGGTTCGATGACGGTGGGCCGGCTTCTCTCCGGCTTTGCGGCCCGCAGATGGTCGGATGAAACGCTGATCCGGATTGGACAGACGGCCTGCCTGACCGGCGCTGTCCTCACGATTCTGGCGCCGGCCGCATGGGTGGCACTGCTTGGAATCGGGCTTATGGGACTGGGCTTCGCACCGATTTACCCGTCCATGCTGCATCAGACGCCGCGCCGCTTCGGCGCCGCGCGTTCTCAGAGCGTCATGGGCCTTGAGATGGCCTCCGCCTATCTGGGCAGCACGTGTTTTCCGCCGCTGTTTGGCATACTGGCCGGAAGATTTACAACGTCGCTGTATCCCTGGTATTTGCTGGCGCTTGCGGCTGCAATGCTGGTCTGTTCCGAAATAGCCGGCAGGCAATTACGTTATAAAGCGAAACAAGCTTCAAATTAGACAAAACGATTGCCAAACGAAAGATCATTTGTTATAATAGGCCCTGTTGCGAAAGAAGGAACGAAAATGAAGAGACGGGAAACCATGATTCTGGAGCTGCTGTCCGAGGCTGGAAGGATGGAAGTTACGGCGCTGGCGGAGCAGTTGGGCGTTTCGCAGGTCACGGTCCGGAAGGACCTGGACGGGCTGGAGCAAAAGGGAATTCTTCGCCGGGAGCACGGCTATGCGGTGTTTGGCGGCAGCGATGATATGAACAACCGGCTGGCGCTCCACTATGAGGAGAAGCGGCAGATTGCGAAGAAGGCGGCCACGCTGGTGGCGGCGGGCGAGACCGTGATGATTGAGAACGGAAGCTGCTGCGCGCTGCTGGCCGAGGAGATCGCCAGGACCAAACCGGGCGCGACGATTATTACGAACAGCGCCTTTATTGCGAGCTACATTCGCGGAATTGACGGCGCGCGGGTTGTCCTGCTTGGCGGCGACTTTCAGAATGACGCGCAGGTCATGGTCGGCCCGATTCTGCGGACCTGCGCGGCGCAGTTCTATGTCAACAAGCTGTTTGTCGGCACCGACGGGTACACAGAGAAACTGGGCTTCACAGGCAACGACCATCTGCGGGTACAGGCGGTCCGGGACATGGCGGAGCATGCCGAGCATGTGGTGGTCGTGACGGAGAGCAGGAAATTTTCCAAACGCGGTGTGGTTCCCATGGAGCTGACCGGCCGCATCGACGCGGTTGTCACCGATCAGGAAATCGGTCCGGAGGCAGAGGCGTCTCTGACCCGGGCGGGGCTTCGGCTCTATAAAGCCGAGCTGTGAGCGAAAGGAGTATGCGCCGTGGAACAGCAATTTTATATCTTTACAGGCGGCTATACAGAGCCGACGCAGATGGCCTCCGGGGAGATTGTCCCCGGCCAGTGCCCGGGAATCGGCTGCTACCGGATGGATTCCGGAAGCGGCGCGCTGGAGCGGCTGGCAGTCACGGTCTCCACGCCGAATCCGTCCTGCATCCTCGTCGATCCGGAGCTGCCCTACTTGTATTGTGTCAATGAGATCAAGGACTGCGCTGGAATCCCCGGCGCTACGATCTCCGCCTATCAAATTGACCCAGACACGGGCGAGCTGACGCTCCTGAACCGCCAGTTCAGCGGCGGTGCGGACCCCTGCTTCCTGTGCTTCTCACCGGACAGACGGTATCTTCTGGCGGCCAACTACTCCGGCAGCAGCGTCTGCGTTCTGCCGGTTTTGCCGGACCATACCCTCGGACCGGCCACCTGCGTTCTGCGGCACTGCGGGCACGGCGTCAATCCGGAGCGGCAGGAAAAACCGCACCCGCATCAGCTTGTGGCTGCGCCGGACGGCGCGTTCGTCTATGTCCCGGATCTGGGACTGGACCGGGTGGTCTGCTACCGGGCCGACTGGACGCGGGGCTGGCTGCATCCCATGGAGGAGGCAGACGCGCTGGGCCTGCCCGGCCAGGGCACACGGCACTGCGTATTCAATGCCGGCGGAACAAGGCTCTATGTGATGACGGAGATGTCCGGCGAGATCAATGTGTACGCCCGCGACCCGGCCAGCGGGAAGGTGGAGCGCATGCAGACCATTTCCGCCGTGGCGCCGGACTGGAAGGGGCTATTCCTCGGCGCGGCCATCCGGCTGCATCCGGAGGGCAGGCTGCTGATCTGCTCCGTCCGCGGCAGCAATGAGCTGGTTTTGTTCCGCGTCGGGCCGGACGGCTGCCTGCGGCTGCTCCGGCATCTGCCCAGCGGCGGCGAGATTCCGCGGGACTTTATCCTGACGCCGGACGGCCGCTGGCTGCTGGCCGGCAATCAGGACAGCCGCACGATTTGCGTATTCTCCGTCGGCACGGAAGAGGGTACCCTGACGCCGGTCTGGACCCAGAAGGACGCCGGCTCTGTGACAACGCTGGCTTTCTGGCAGCGCAGAATGTGAGAAAAACAGGACGGTCGAATCACACCCGAAATTTAAGCGCGGTGAGATAAGAAAACAAGCAAAAACCCTTATATCATCGCGTTTTAAGGACAGCGGGCAAACAGGTTACAAGTGAATAACCAAGCAAAAGGGACGTTATCGAGAGATAGCGTCCC
>Ga0129308_1002611_pt1 | contig 14769 bp, 20 predicted proteins | sample L827metagenome_FD_94440 | JGI IMG/M metagenome (GOLD analysis project Ga0129308, IMG submission 94440) | Ring-tailed lemur group fecal microbial communities from Wisconsin, USA - L827 metagenome | ecosystem: Host-associated > Mammals > Digestive system > Large intestine > Fecal | place: USA...
ATAAGGCGGAGCGCCATATTCGGGGGGGCATCGCCACCCGGAACAAGTATTTGGAGAAAAACCACCAGACCTGAGCGTGTATCTGCCGCGGCCCCGCAAAAAGTCAGCAAAAAGGCGCGCCTTTTCCAGAAGGCGCGCCTTTTTGCCGGAATTGAGCCAATCAGGTTGAGTCGGGCCTGCTGGACCGGATATAGTGATAGTCGTCCTTCTTGCGCATAAAAAAGAAGGCGGCCAAGAACAGCGTCATAAATTCTGCGATGGGGACGGAGAGCCACACGCCGTTGACGCCGACGAGAGCGGGAAGGAGCAGAATGTTGATGACGATAAAGACAAACGTGCGGACAAAGGAGATGATGGCGGAAATTTTTCCATCGGAGAAGGCGGTGAACATGGAGGAGGCGAAAATATTGATTCCCGCGAAGACATAGTTGAAGGAGAAGAGGAAAAATCCGGTTTTGGCAAGCTCGTAGGTGGGCGTTCCTGCGGGGGTGAAGATCTCTACGATGATGGGAGAGGAGAGCAGAGCCAGCGCGGTGACGGCCACGGAGGACAGGCTGATGAACCAAATGCAGATCTGAAACAGCCGCTGGAGCATCCGGTGGTTTTGACCGCCGTAATTGTAGCTGATGACCGGCGCCACCCCCATGGAGAAGCCCATATACAGGGCGTTGAACAGGAATTGTCCGTACAGGACGATGGTGATAGCCGCCACGCCGTCCTCTCCACGCAGGTCCAGCATCACAATATTGAAGAGAAAGGTGACCACGGCGGTGGAGAGATTGGTGACCATCTCGGAGGAGCCGTTCAGGCAGCTCTGGAGCAGGACGGGCCCCTGAAACCGGTGCTTCACCAGATAGAGCGAATGTCGGGAGAGGGAGAAGTAGCACAGACCCACCGCCGAGGGGATCAGCTGTCCGATTCCCGTAGCCAGGGCGGCCCCGGCGATGCCTAGGTTCAGCGGCCCCATGAAGGCGTAGTCCAGCACCATGTTGGCCAGGCCGCCGCTGACCGTGAGAAGCAGGCCCAAGGCGGGTTTTCCGGCGGTGACAAAAAAGCTCTGGAACAGAATTTGCAGGATGCAGGCGGGAGAGAGCCAGAGCAGGATGCTCAGGTAGTCCAGGCAGTAGTCCAGCAGCAGGTCGGTGGCCCCCAGCAGCCGGACTGTGGGGACGATCAGCAGATTTCCCACCACCGCGAAGAGCACGCCCAGGAGAAAGCCCACCAGAACCAGAAAGGAGAAATTTTCTCTAGCCTCCGGAAGCCGTCCTTCCCCAATTTTCTTGGCGATGACGGCGCTTCCGCCGGTAGACAGCATAACGCCCACGGCGATGACCAGGCTGAGAACCGGGTAGACGATGTTGGCGGCAGAGAGGGCGTCGGTACCCACGAAGCGGGAGATGCAGATTCCGTCCACAATGGTGTACAGGGACAGGAATACCATCATGACCATGGTGGGCAGGGCAAACTGAAGCAGAGAGAAGAAACGGAAATCTTTTCCAATGGAGTTTGACATAGCGGATCGCAGAGCCTTTCTGAATGAGATGGGATTTTGTTCACATAATTACCATAGTATGGGGTAAAAAAGAGGAATAGTCAAGGAAAAATTAAATTTCGTTACGGACGGACAAGTTGACAGAGTCGTCCGCGGGGACTACAATGGACTTTAAAGCAAAGGGGAGGAGTGGTTCCTGTGGACATTCAGGGCTTGCAGAAGATGACTCTGCTGGACTACCCGGGCAAGGTGGCCTGCACCGTGTTCCTGGGGGGCTGCGACTTCCGCTGTCCCTTCTGCCACAACGGGGAGCTGGTGGAGCATTGCCCTCCGCCCCAGATGGACAGCCAAGAGCTGCTGGCCTTTTTGGCCAAGCGGCGGGGCCTGCTGGAGGGGGTGTGCGTCACCGGAGGGGAACCTCTGCTGCGGCCCGATCTGACCGGTCTGCTGGCCAAAATCAAGGAGCTGGGCTATCCCGTCAAGCTGGATACCAACGGAGCCCGGCCCGGCCCTCTGCGGGCGCTGATCGAGGCCGGCTTGGTGGACTATGTGGCCATGGACGTGAAAAACAGCCCCGCCCGCTATGCCGAGACGGCGGGGGTGCCCGGGCTGGACCTGGGACCTATCCGGGAGAGCGTCTCCTACCTGCTGACGGGGGAGGTGGACTATGAGTTCCGCACCACTGTGGTGAAGGAGCTCCACGATAGCGGTTCCTTCCAGGCCATCGGCCCCTGGCTGGCGGGGGCGAGACGGTATTTTCTCCAGTCCTTCGCAGACCGGGATACCGTGCTGCGGTCCGGTCTTCATCCCTGGGGACCAGAGGAGATGGAGGGCTTCGCCGCCCTGGTCCGGCCTTTCGTGCCGACCGTGGCGCTGCGGGGCGTGTAATGGCAATCTTTGGATGGGTGCCCAAAGGACACCCATCTTTTTTGGTTGAAGCTACAAGATATTGTGTTGAATAAAAAATAATAAATCAATATATTGACGGACCTTTTGGAGCGTGGTATAGTAGGAGAGCACCGGATTTAGGCGGCCTCTCGTAAAAAATTGAAGGGTCCCGAACGGTTTGCAGATTTGTTCAATAGCGGGGAAAAGGGACCAAAGCGGGTCCGTTTCCTGCCGACGCCCCTCCGAGTCCTTTGCACGGAGGGGTTTTCGATGACAAAAAGCCGGGGCACAGCCCCGGCTTTCCGTAGGATGGAAAAATGTGGAGGGATCGACCATGTACCAGGTGACAAAACGGGACGGCACTGCAGCCGAATTTGAAATCGGCAAGATCAGCGCCGCCATTACCAAGGCCTTCCAGGCCCTGGACAAGCAGTCCCATCCCAGCGTGATCGACATGCTGGCCCTGCGGGTGACCGCCGACTTTGAGCCCAAGATCAAGGACGGCCGCATCGCCGTGGAGGACATCCAGGACAGCGTGGAGCAGGTGCTGTCCGAGGCGGGCTACGCCGATGTGGCCAAGGCCTATATCCTGTATCGGAAACAGCGGGAGAAGGTCCGCAACGTGGGCTCCGCCCTGCTGAACTACAAGGACCTGGTGGACGACTACCTCCAGATCAACGACTGGCGGGTCAAGGAGAACTCCACCGTCACCTATTCGGTGGGCGGCCTGATCCTGTCCAACTCCGGCGCCATCACCGCCAACTACTGGCTGTCCGAGATCTACGACCAGGAGATCGCCAACGCCCACCGCAACGCCGAGCTCCACATCCACGATCTGTCCATGCTCACCGGCTACTGCGCCGGCTGGTCGTTGAAGCAGCTGATTCAGGAGGGGCTGGGCGGCATCCCGGGGAAAATCACCTCCGCCCCCGCCAGCCACCTGTCCACTCTGTGCAACCAGATGGTCAACTTCCTGGGCATCATGCAGAACGAGTGGGCCGGCGCCCAGGCGTTCTCCTCCTTCGACACCTACCTGGCTCCCTTCGTCAAGGCGGACAGCCTGACCCAGAAGGAGGTCAAGCAGTGCATCCAGTCCTTCATCTACGGCGTAAACACCCCCAGCCGCTGGGGCACCCAGGCGCCTTTCTCCAACATCACCCTGGACTGGACCGTCCCCAAGGACCTGGCCAACCTGCCCGCCATCGTGGGGGGCAGGGAGATGGACTTTACCTATGGCGACTGTAAAAAAGAGATGGACATGGTCAATAAGGCCTTCATCGAGATCATGATCGAGGGCGACGCCAACGGCCGCGGCTTCCAGTATCCCATTCCCACCTACTCCATCACCCGGGACTTTGACTGGTCCGAGACTGAGAACAACAAGCTGCTGTTCGAGATGACGGCCAAGTACGGCACCCCCTACTTTTCCAACTACATCAACTCCGACATGGAGCCCTCCGACGTGCGGTCCATGTGCTGCCGCCTGCGCCTGGACCTGCGGGAGCTGCGCAAGAAGTCCGGCGGCTTCTTCGGCTCCGGCGAATCCACCGGAAGCGTGGGCGTGGTCACCATCAACCTGCCCCGTATCGCCTACCTGGCCAAGGATGAGGCGGACTTCTACCAGCGGCTGGACAAGCTGATGGACATCGCCGCCCGGTCCCTCAAGACCAAGCGCACCGTCATCACCAAGCTGCTGGACGCGGGTCTGTACCCCTACACCAAGCGGTACCTGGGCACCTTCGCCAACCACTTCTCCACCATCGGCCTCATCGGCATGAACGAGGTGGGCCTCAACGCCAAGTGGCTCCGGGCCGACCTGACCCACCCGGAGACCCAGCAGTTTGCCAAGGAGGTGCTGGACCACATGCGGGAGCGCCTGAGCGACTATCAGGAGCAGTACGGCGACCTCTACAACCTGGAGGCCACCCCCGCCGAGTCCACCACCTACCGTTTCGCCAAGCACGACAAGCAGGACTACCCCGACATCATCACCGCCAACGAGAACGGTTCCCCCTATTACACCAACTCCTCCCATCTGCCCGTGGGCTATACCGAGGACATCTTCTCCGCCCTGGACATTCAGGACGAGCTCCAGACCCGCTACACCTCCGGTACCGTCTTCCACGCCTTCCTGGGCGAGAAGCTGCCCGACTGGAAGGCGGCGGCTACCCTGGTACGCAAGATCGCGGAGAACTATAAGCTGCCCTACTACACCATGTCCCCCACCTACTCGGTGTGCGCGGACCACGGTTATCTGACTGGCGAGCAGCACATCTGCCCCCACTGCGGCAAGGAAGCCGAGGTGTACAGCCGGATCACCGGCTACTACCGGCCGGTAAAGAACTGGAACGACGGAAAGACCCAGGAGTTCAAAGACCGGAAGGTGTATGATCTGAACCACTCCACCCTGCGTCGGGCCGAGCCTGCCCAGAACCAGCCCGCCGCCGAGGAGGCGCCCGTCCAGGCGGCAGCCGACGCCGAGCTGATGCTGTTTGCCACCAAGACCTGCCCCAACTGCCGTCAGGCCGAGGAGCAGCTGAAAAACGCGGGCATCGGCTACCACAAGGTGCTGGCCGAGGAGAACCCCGACCTGACCGCCAAGTACGGCGTCCGCCAGGCGCCCACTCTGGTGGCCGACGACGGCTCCGCCCCTGTTAAGGTGGTGGGCTTGGGCGCAATCCGGAAGTTTATCAGCGAGAACTGACCTTCCAGTACGCCAAACTCTTGTCAATTCCGGAAAATAGAAGTACAATAAGAGCGGCCCCGTTTAATCGGGGCCGCTTTTGTCATATTTATTAAGAAGGGCAGCGTTCGCCCGGACTGTGAACAAACAGACCAGAGAATGGATCAAATAGAAAAGAGGGGTTTTTATGTATGACGTCATCGTAGTGGGCGGAGGCCCCGCCGGTCTTACCGCCGCATTGTACGCCGCCCGGGCGGGCAAGGACGTACTGGTGCTGGAGGGGGAAGCTACCGGGGGCCAGATCAACTACTCCCCCCGGGTGGACAATTACCCCGGCCTGCCCGGCATGAGCGGCAGCCAGTTCGGAGAGGCTCTGACCCGGCAGGCTCTGGACCAGGGGGTCCACATCCGCAATGAGCAGGTCACCGCCCTGCGCACCCAGGGAGAGAAAGTGGAGCTGACCACCGACCAGGGACGGTACACCGGTCTGGCCCTGGTGCTGGCCACAGGCGTCACCCACCGGAAGCTGGGCCTGGCCGGGGAGGACGAGCTCATCGGCGCCGGTGTCTCCTACTGTGCCGTCTGCGACGGAGCATTCTACCATGACCGCCCGGTGGCGGTGATAGGCGGCGGCGACACTGCCCTCCAGGAGGCCCTGTTTCTGTCCAATTGCTGCTCCCATGTGACCGTGATCCACCGCCGGGACCTGTTCCGGGGCGAGAGCCGTCTGGTCCAGGAGCTGCGGGAGCGCAACAACGTGGAATTCCTCCTGAGCCACCGGGTGGAAAAGCTCCGGCGCAGCGAGGAGGGTCTCGCCGGGGTGCAGGTCATGGACCTGAAGACCGGCCTGGCCCGTGAGCTGGAGGTGGAGGGCCTCTTCGTGGCCGTGGGTCAGGAGCCCCGGAACGAGCTCTTCGCCAACCTGATTATGACCGATGACAGTGGTTACTTCCTGGCCGGAGAGGACTGCTCCACCAGCCTGCCCGGCGTCTTTGCCGCCGGCGACTGCCGGGTGAAAACGGTCCGCCAGCTCACCACCGCCGTAGGCGACGGGGCTGTGGCCGGACTGGCCGCCAGCCGCTATGCCGATGCCCACCAGGACTGACGGATGAAGCATGCCTCCCGCCGGATGGCGGTGTGCGGCCTGTCCGCCGCCCTGTGCGTGGTGGTGATGGTCCTGGGCAGCGCCTTCGGGGTGCTGACCTATGTGTGCCCCCTGCTGGCCGGTCTGGTGGTGGGAGCCGTCCGGGAAGAGCAGGGGATAAGGGATGCCCTGACCCTGTGGGCGGCGGCGGGGCTGCTGGCCCTGCTGCTGGTGCCCGATCTGGAGATGTCCGTCCTGTTCGCCGGGCTCTTCGGCTGGTACCCCGTCCTCCGGCCCGCACTGGACCGGCTGTCCCCCTGGCTGGGGCGGCTGTGTAAGGCCGCCCTTTACCTGGGGGCCGCCCTGCTGTGCTATGGCGGCCTGATCCTCCTGCTGGGCCTGGACGGCCTGGAGCTGGGCGGCTGGGCGGAGAACTGTCTGCTGCTGGTTCTGGGCGGGGTGATTTTCTTCGCCTATGACCGGGTCCTGGACCGCATGGCCCCCCGCCTGATCCCCTGGCTGCGGCGGCGGCTCTGACCGCGCCGATCCAAAACGTTTTCCCCAGAAAGGAACAAACCTGTGGAATATTATTTCGCCCCCATGGAGGGGGTCACCGGAGCCCTGTACCGCTCTGCCCATCACCGGCACTTTCCCGGTGTGGATAAGTACTATATGCCCTTTCTGACGCCTACCCAGGACCACGTCTGGACCCCCAGGGAGCTGCGCAACGTCCTGCCGGAGCACAACCGGGGATTCCTTGCGGTTCCTCAGCTGCTGACCAAAAATGTGGACGACTTCTGCTGGGCGGCCCACGAGCTGTACGAGATGGGCTATGACGAGGTCAACCTGAATCTGGGCTGCCCCTCGGGCACCGTCACCGCCAAGGGTAAAGGGGCCGGGATGCTGGCCGACCCCCAGGAACTGGACCGCTTTCTGGACGGAATTTTCTGGAGGGCGGAGGGAAAAATTTCCCTCAAAACCCGGCTGGGTATGGAAAGCCCGGAGGAATTTCCACGGCTGCTCCAGATTTTTGGGCGGTACCCTGTCTCTCTGCTCATCATCCACCCCCGGGTCAGACAGGACTTTTACCGCAATCCTGTGCGGGCAGAGGAGTTTGAAAAGGCCCTGGAGCGGTACCGGGGGCCGGTGTGCTTCAACGGCGGGCTGGTCACGGTGGCGGACTGTACCCGGTTGGGGAAGCGCTTTCCCAAGGTGGACAAGGTCATGATCGGCCAGGGGCTGCTGGCCAACCCAGCCCTGGTCCGCCGGGCCAAGGGGGGCGCGGCGGCCTCCAAGGAGGAACTGCGGGCCTTCCACGACGAGTTGTATCACTCCTATTTGGAGGCCTTTGGGAGCCAGCGCAACACCGTATTCCACATGAAGGAGTTCTGGTCCTACCTGAGCCGCCTGTTCGAGGGGCCGGAGAAGCCCCTCAAGCAGATCCGCAAGGCGGCAGACTCCCGGGCCTATGAGAGTGCCGTGGACCAGCTGTTCCGCTTGGAGCTGCGAGAAAACGCCCTTTGGGAGTGAATGAGATTCTGCCCATTCAGCAGCCTGTGGTAGAAGCAGAGATGGCATGAGGAGCGTTTTCCATAAAATCAAACAGTCCCCGGACCGCTGTACAGCGGTCCGGGGACTGTTTTTATCCTCAATTTACGTTTCGGAGCCGAAGACCTGTTCCTTGAGCTTCGTCCCGGTGGGGGTGGCAGCCAGACCTCCCTGGGCGGTCTCCTTCAGAGCGCAGGGCATGGCGTCGCCCACCGAGCGCATGGCTTCCACGCACTCATCTGCGGGAATTTTGCTCTCAATGCCGGCCAGAGCCATTTCGGCGCTGGTGAAGGCGATGGCGATGCCAGCCACGTTGCGCTTGATGCAGGGAATCTCCACCAGCCCGGCCACCGGGTCGCAGACCAGACCCAGCTGGTTCTTGATGGCCATGGCGCAGGCGTGGGCGGACTGTTCCGGAGTGCCCCCGCACAGCTCCACCAGAGCGGCGGCGGCCATGGCGGCGGCGGAGCCACACTCGGCCTGACAGCCACCCTGGGCCCCGGCGATGGAGGCCTTCTCAGCAATGACCATGCCAATGGAGCCGGCGGTGAACAGGGCCATCACGGCGGCGTGCTCGTCACAGCGGCCCTCCTCCAGCATGGAGACCACAGTGCCGGGCAGGATGCCGCAGGAGCCGGCGGTGGGGGAGGCCACGATGCGGCCCATGGCGGCGTTGTACTCAGAGACGGCGATGGCTCTTGCCATGGCGCCGGTGAGGAAAGGACCGGTGATGCCTCCCAGGGCGGCGTAAGCTTTCATTTTGGCGGCGTCCCCGCCGGTGAGGCCGGAGGTGGACCGCAGCTTTGGGTCCATGCCCGCCTGGACGGCCTGGCGCATGACCTGGAGGTTCTTGGCCATTCGATCATAGAGTTCCTGGGCAGGCAGCTCCATCTGTTCCGCTTGGCTGTCCAGGGCAATTTGAGAGATGGTGGTTCCAGCTTCTGAAGCGGCGGCGCATAGAGCGGCTATGGAATCAAAATCAGACATTGGGACACCTCCTTAAATGGCACGGATGAGCACAACGTTGATGACGTTGGGCAGGATGCGCAAGCGGTTGATGAGGTCGTCGGATACGTCGCCGTCTACCTCAATGGTCATGAGGGCCTCTCCACCCTTTTTGGGTCGGGCAAGGCGGAAGTTGCCGATGTTGACCTCGGAACAGGCCATGAAGTTGGTGACGGCGGCGATGGTGCCGGGCTTGTCGTAGTGGAGGACCAGCAAGGTGTTGTACTGCCCTGTGAAGGAGACCTCCATACCGTTGATCTGAGTGACCAGGATATTTCCGCCTCCGATGGAGGCTCCCTGGACCACGGCGGTGGCGCCGCTCACGCCGGTGAGGCTGATGCGGGCGGTGTTGGGGTGAGCGCCGGGGATGTCCGACTCGGTGAAGCGGAACTCCAGGCCGGATTCCCGGGCTAGCTCCAGGGAGCGGCGGATGCGTTCGTCATCGGTGGGCATGCCCAGAATACCCGCAATGAGGGCCTTGTCGGTGCCGTGGCCCCGATAGGTCTGAGCAAAGGAGCCGGACAACTGGATATCTGCCCGAATGGCTTCCTCACCTAGAATTTTCCAGGCTACTCTGCCCAGGCGGACGGCCCCTGCGGTATGGGAGCTGGATGGGCCGATCATAATGGGACCGATGATGTCAAATACGTTCATGGCAACCTCCAGTATCAGGCTTAGAATGAGCGATTTTTGAAAAAATAACCGCAGGCTATTTTGTAGGGAATCCGTCCTGGTCGTCTCATAGGGCGAATTACTCCAAAATCGGGCAGAACAAGATATTCATAACAGATGATGCAAATGGTACGCGCGCAAAGAGGATTCTGGCAAAGTGGAGCAAGAATTTACGCGTGGGCTTGTCTGTCGCTTCACCGATATGATTATAGTATAGCCAGAGGGAAGAAACAACGTTTTAGAAGCTTTCTGGAGAAAGAAAAAATCCTGAAATCTTTCGATTTCAGGATTTTTATGGTGGAGACAACAGAACTCGAATCTGTGACCTTCCGCGTGTGAGTCAATTCGGATAATCTCCTTAGCACCTTGATTTCCTTGCGGCGCAATGGATTGCAGATTTTACGGAGTGCAGATTGATGGAGTTAAATGTGCCTTTTTGTCGTCAGAGTGTCGTCGGATTCTTGCTCTGGATCTAAACCCAAGGCGGCCCTTCGCACCTCCAGATTATCGTGGGCGTAGCGTTTGGCAAGCATGTCCAGGTCTCCGTGTCCAAGGGTCTTGGCGATGGTAAACAGGTCCACGCCGGCATCTTTCCAGAGGGTGGCACGTGTATGCCGCAGCTCGTGAGGGGACAAGATCGGGATTTCAGGATATGCTTGGTGCATGGATTCCATGATCGGTGTATAAACGCGGTGCATCCAATTGTTGGGTCGCTCCGGCAGGCCGGAGGGGCTATGGAATATAAATTCCGTTTGCAAGGGCTTATCATAGCCCTTTTTGTATTTTCGGTTGGCTCGCTCGACCATGCGTGGTTTGGCGTCCAGGGCGGCGGCCAACTCCTGGGCTATGGGGATTACTCGGGCCCGATAGTCTGTCTTCAGCCCGTCTGTAATAATCTTACGTTTTCCGGTGTCTGGGTCCTTTGCTTCCACCAGACCCTGGCGGATGGTCAGTGTGCAGGCGCTGGCATCGAGGTCTTCCCAACGCAGCCCAAGAAGCTCACTGCGGCTGATTCCGGTTTCAAGGAGTACACGGATACTGAGCCCGTCCTCCTGGCTCCTCACGAAGGATAGGACCGTTTCATACTGCTCCTGAGTATAGGATCGTTTCTCCGGCTTGGTCTTGCTGCTGGTCAGCCGGATGCTTTTTACCACAGGATTTTTGACGCACAGGTCGTTTTCAATGGCCGTGTCAAAGATGGCTTTTAATGCAGTATACTGCTTATGCAGGCTCTCCAGGGACATGGTCTTACCTTTTTCGGTGAAATAGGCTTGTATGTCGGCGGGGCGAATGTCGTCCAGGTTGACCCGCCCGAAGTATGGGATCAGATGGCCTTCCACCGGGCCGCGGTAAGTGCCCTCGTAGGTGTTGGCCTTCACGGTTGGCTTCTTATAGACCTTCAGCCATGTCCGGGCCCACTTGGCAAAGTTGGTTTCCCGGCTGACAAAAGAATGTCCTGTGATCCGGACGGCCTCCTGATCAACTTTATACTGCTCCGCCTGGGCCTTTGCATCCGCTTTACTTGTTTTACTGTAGAAGGACTTACGGATCAGCTTACCATCCATGGTTTTCCCAACCGTGATCTTGACCTCGTAGCGCTGGTCACTGCGGTTTGGTTTTTCTTTTTTAGGTCTTGGCATGGGAAACCTCCTGGAAAACGAATGTTCGAAATATAACGTTTTTTGATGCCGCCCATTGAGGGCGGCATCTTTTTTTTGAGCTTATTAATATCCGTTTTGCTCGGCGCCATAGGCGGCTTGCTCATTGGTAAATCCCTCAAACTCTAGCTGTTGGATCAAACTTTCACGAGAGAAGGAGGACATGTCCAGGTAACTCTTCGCAGACTTAGCGGCCTGCTCATTCCAGTCTGCACCACAATTATCAGCCGCATAAGTGGCCTGCTCAGTGGTGTATTTTTCAAACTCCAACTGCTTGATTAGACCGGAGTAAGAAAATGCAGACATATCTAAATAGCTACCTGCTGACTTCAGAGCCTGCTCATTCCAGTCCGCACCGCAATTATCGGCGGCATAAGTGGCATCTTCGGTGGAGTACTTTTCAAACTCAAGCTGTTTGATAAGTCCTTCGTAAGAAAATGCGGAGAAGCTGAGGTAGTTCTTAGCGGATGACAATGCGTTTTTCTGCCCGATGGTCAGTTTATCAGCGGGCTCCTGTTGAGCAGAGGAGGAACCAGCCGATTCGTCCACGGAAGTATCGACATCCTGTTTATCCTGCTGAGACTGATCCGGGATGGAGCTGGATGTGCTTACAGAAGATGTGCTACTGCTGTCAGGCTTCTTGGAATCATCATCGCTTCCTCCTGATCCAAGGGCACCGATGGCGATAACCACAATAATTGCCCAGAACCACCAACGTTTAAAAATAGGCTTTTTCTTTTTCTCTTCCATCGTTTCATTCTCCTCTTTTTGTGCCCAAGTTGGGCGCTTTTTATTTTGTCTGATTCTGTCGAATCGTGGGGAACGGTGTACCTCCATAGAGGTACGGAGTACATGGTAACATTTACATGTAAGGAGTTGATGCACCAGTAAATACTACTGGTGAAAGGGGTGGGACGCTTGAAGTATTTCGTTGGCGATGTGCGCTATGCCAAGGGCATGAGCCTGCGGGAGTTGGCCGAGCGGGCCCACATCGCCAAGAGCTACCTTCAGCGGATCGAAGCGGGGGAAGCAACCCCATCCCTGGAAGTCATGGTCCGGATCGCACGGGCCCTGGACGTTCCACTGGATGATTTATATAGCTTGGACTAGGGACGGAACAGCTAAAATATTCTACTTGCAATCTAAGAACGTTTGTTCTATAATTGCGTTGCCGATACAAGTAGGGGGGCGAGAATGTGGAGCCAAAACAACTGTTATATCAGGCGCTCTGCCAGGCAACAGGGAAAGAACAACTAAGTGATGCCGAGATACATAAGATCGCCTTATTCCTCCAAGGCCGCCTTCGCCAGCCGGGCGATGCGGCTGATCTCAGTCTCAGAGAGCTTGTCCACATCGATCCCGATATCGAATAGAGCCTTGGCCAGTTTGTCGGCCTGCCCGTCACCGGAAACGGTGGCGGGTTCTTTTTTATCTCCGGGCCCGGCCCGGAGAGTTTCCCCCAGCAGCTCGCTGGTAGTCACGCCAAGGTAGTCGGCCAGCTTCTGAACTTTTTCAACCGAAGGGACGCGCCCCCTGTTTAAATCTGAGATAAAACTTGTTCCGACGCCAGCGTTACGACAGGCGTTAGTGGGCAACTCTCCTTTCTCAAAGCAATGCTTTTTGATGTTTTGCACAAAAAGTTCGTTGTCCATAGGCAAGTACACCTCTATAAAAAGAATTGGAAATTGCGGAAAATATATGGCAATAGCGGAATATGTGCTTGACAATCCGCGATTGCGGATTTATGATTTACTCACAGGAAGGGGGTGGGCAAATGAGAATGCCGTACCAAGTTGTATCAAAGGACGAGATGGTCATTGGCCTTGCGGAAAACATCATCGAGGTCCTGATCAAAAGTGGAGTATCCTTCCAGACAGCTTTTAGCGCACTGAGCGTCGCTCAGGAGCGGCTTTACCAAAAACATGGGAAATTATCGGTTGGCCTCCTCGGCGATCCGGTTCATAACGGAAGTCCGAAATAGCTCAATTTCCTCATCCAGTTCCCCTTTGAAACGCTTAGACGATGGTGTGGGAGATAAGCGCTCGTAAATAATTTGATTTACGTTGTTTTCAAAAACGCTGAAGAAGCGTTCCATGTCAAGCCGAAACTGGTTGTCCAAACAAAGCACCTCGCTTACCTATAATTTCTACTATTTTAACATGCTTACCGCAGGTAAGCAATACCGAAAGATTGGAGGCGACAGAATGGAAGCGATTTTAAAAGTCCGAGAACTTCGGGAGGCTAAGAACATGAGCCAGCGCCAGTTGGCGGAGGCGATGCGGGTCACCCCCGGCGCAGTTGCCAAGTGGGAACTTGGATACACAAAGATCACGATGGAAAACCTCATGGCTCTGGCCGACCTGTTCGGCTGCACCACGGACGCACTGCTTGGCCGTGAGCCTCCCGGACCCAGCCGGGCCAGCTGACCCACTCCCACAACTCAAGCATAACACGCCAAGGAGGAAATCACCATGCAGGGAGAATCCCGAAATATTTATAAAACCGCGCGCCGGGCCGCCGGTCTGACCCAGGAAGCGGCAGCGGAACGACTGGGTATCTGCGTGGAGAGCCTGCGGGCCTATGAGACCGGTCAGCGCATTCCACCCAACGACGTGGTGGAGCACATGGTCGTCCAATATAACGCCATTCCGCTGGCCTATCAGCATCTTCAAGAGACAAACTCTTTGATGGCCCGGGTGGTGCCCCAGCTGGAGCCGAGGTCATTGCTCCAGATGGCTGTGAGGGTTTCCAACAGAGTTCGCCGGTTTGAGGATGCTCACGGGTTAGAACGGCTCATGGTCATTGTAGAGGACGATTATATCGACGATTTTGAGCGCCCCGAGTTCAAAAGCATCATGGCCGACCTGCGTGAGATTATAAAATCCAGCCTGGAGCTTGATATTTTCTGTGGAGGTGACAACGATGAGTAACAGGCTGATGATCCCCCAGCCGGTGACCGATCGGCTGGAGGCGCTGAACCAACTGGTGGATCAACACCCTCAGTACATACCAGTACCCGATGTGGCCGCCCTCATGGGTATGGACCCGGCCAGCCTGCGGGCAAGCATCGACACTGGAAACTGTCCTTTTGCCCTCGGTTGGCAGAAGGATATTAAGGGCTATAAGGCCTACAAGGTCCCGACCGTCCCGTTTTATCTCTGGTACACCCAGGGCGTCGGATTCAAAAATTAACGGAGGAATTATGTGGTCGAACTTAAAGAAAACCCACCCGTGGCTGTATGAGGCCATCGAGTGGGGAGTGTTAGCCATGTCGGCGGGAGCGTTCCTGCTGGCGCTGGCGGTGTACTTACGATAGGAGGGTACCATGAACGAACGAAAAGAGATCTTGAAGATCCTGACGCTGGGCATCCTGGTGTGCGTCAACCTGTCCGCCTTTATGCAGGCCCTGGCGGCCTCGGCGTGGTGAGGTGGTAGCGTGATGATGAACATGTTGCAGGCCCTGCCAAACGGCATCCGGGCGACGGAGGCCCTGCTGGCCAAGTACGGGCCGAATCGGCTGTGGCAGGTGGAGCAGTTAGGACCCCACATCTTCCGGGCCTGGCTCCAGGACGGCGAAGTGGCCCTGGCCACCGTGATGGAGGACGGCTCCGTGGCCATCCGGGAACTGGAGGCGGTGGGATGATGGCTCAGAGTAAAAAAATTCCCCGCGGCCCTGGAGAGACCGCGGGGAGGGTCAGCCGAAAGGCTAACCATGAGAACAACTGTATTATAGCACGCA
>Ga0129308_1002613_pt1 | contig 14760 bp, 16 predicted proteins | sample L827metagenome_FD_94440 | JGI IMG/M metagenome (GOLD analysis project Ga0129308, IMG submission 94440) | Ring-tailed lemur group fecal microbial communities from Wisconsin, USA - L827 metagenome | ecosystem: Host-associated > Mammals > Digestive system > Large intestine > Fecal | place: USA...
ATGATCCTGGCCTCCATTCCGGTGGTCTTGTCCTGGACAACTCCCTTTGCGGCTGCAGATCCGGAGAGGAGCTCCCTTCCAGATGCGGTGTCGGTGATGGCCTGAGCCGCGGTCTCGAGGAGACACATCTCCGTGCAGGGTCCTGCGACGGGGTAGTACTGGTTGGCGAGCAGCAGGTCGGTGTTGGCATCGATGGCTGCTGCAGCGTGGGCTGCAACCTGCAGGGTTCCCCTTGCCATGGTGGTTCCCCACCTGATGTGGATGGGACCGTCAAGGTGGAAGTTACCGCTGAAGAGAGCGAAGGAGGCGAGGGTCGTGGCCACATCAGAGATCGCAGTCTCCTCGACTCCGCCGGTGTATCCACCGAGGATGGGCATCTGCTCGATCATGATGGTGTCACCGGATGTGGTCCATCCGGAGAGCATGTTCAGACCCGTCATGTCGATCTTCAGCTCGTTCAGCTGTGAGCACTCGTGGGGGTCGGTAATCCTGTGTCCGGCGTTGGGACAGTCAGCAACGAGACGTGCCGCCTCAGAGAGGGGTGTCTCAGGTCCCTAAACACCGAGTCCAGGCCTGGCGGCCCTTATCCTTGCTTCCTTGGTGGCCCTAAGCTCCGCCATGGTTGCGCGGACCTCGTAGGGGGTCTTGGATTTGGCAGGCTTGCCCTCGATGGTGGTCATGACTCCGTTGACGAGTGTGTCGACCACTCCCTCCTGGGCGTAGGACTGCATGATCTTCATGAACATGTCCTCGGACAGAGGGGATCCGGTGGGTCCTCCCTGGATGACAGGCTTGACGGGGCTGTTTCCGTGCCTGGGGTAGAACCTGGCGATGTCCCTTCCCTCTCCCAGGATCAGCTTGGTGGGGGTCTTCTTGATTCCCTCCCATACCTCTTCCTCGGTGACCTTCATCACACGGCCAAGGTCCTGGCAGTAGAATCCGGTGGTGACGAGCATCTCCAGTCCTGCCTGGAACAGGTTGTTGATGAGCTCCTTGTCCTCGGGGATGATGGAGTCGTTCTCGATCTTGATGTTGTACTTCTCTTTGAGAGCGGTCAGGTTCTCGGGGATGATCTTGTAGTCCCAGTCTGCCTCGGGAACCTTCTTTCCCTTGACGAATCTCTCGTAGACGTCGGGGATCGTGAGTGCCCTGGTTGCTGCCATGATCAGGCACCTCCGATAAGCTTGTCGACGAGTCCGATGATCTCGTTTGCGGTCTCGGAGTATCCGTCGGCTCCGATCTCGTCGCACCAGGCCTGGCTGCAGGGTGCTCCTCCGAAGATGGCCTTGTAGGGTACCTCCATCTCCTTGATGGTCTCGACGATCTCCCTCTGGGACTCGAGTGTGGTGGTCATGAGTGCGGATCCACCGACGACCTGGGCTCCGTGCTCCTCTGCGGCGTCCATGAAGTCCATGGCGCTTGCATCAGGTCCAAGGTCGATGACATTGTAACCGGCTCCGCGAAGCATTGCACAGCAGACGTTCTTTCCAATCTCGTGGATGTCTCCCTCGACTGTTCCCATGACGACGGTTCCCTTCAGAGATCCCTCTCCTGCTGCCATGAGGGGCTCGAGGATCTTCAGTGCGGCCTCCATTGTCTTGGATGCTGCAACGACCTGGGGGAGGAAGATCTCTGCCTTGTCGAACTTCTCTCCGATGACTTCCATTCCCTTTCCGAGTCCGTCTCCGATAATCGTTCCGATGGGGATCTTGGCGTCAATTGCCGCCTGTGTCGCAGACTGTGCGAGTTTGATGTCCCATGTCTCGACGGCCTTCTTCAGGTCCGCCAATATTGCTTCGTTTGCCATTTTCTATTCCTCCTTAACCCGTCAGAGACGGGTGCAACCCATGCCCGGGGGCATGACTGAGCTTCCACCTCGGCTGCAATACTATCATCCACGTCATTACTATATAATACTTTCTTAATAAAATGGCATGTTTCATTACATAGTATTTAAATTTAACTAATTCATCCTTCCAATCCTATTATTCTATTATAAAAAACTATCTAATCACTGGAATGAGCTGATTTTTTCTATATATAAAATTATCTAATTATCCATCCAACATGACAACAACATGGATTGACCCAGACTTTTTTGAGCAGATTCAAGTCCCGTTCAAATGTCCATTAATCGTCATCATTGGCCATACGTATGTCCAACAGAAAATCGATAACAGATCCCACACCGAATATGTGCGACCGTATCCGGTAACACAACGATGGATCTCGATCTGGATCGGGGATCGGAATACACAAGATGGACAATGGAAAAAGACCCGGAAACCCGGGATGGAAAGGGCCGGGGCGAGCCCGGCATTGTTTTGACGGTATCAGGCGACTGGTTCGTCGTTCCTGATGAAATCAGGTTCGTCGTCGCAGATCTTCTCCATGTCACCACGGGTAAACCTGACGATGACTCCAACGATGAGTCCGGTGATGATGGTGAGCACACAGACGACAGCTGCCATTGCGAGGCTCGCCACGCTTCCAACGAGGATGGTGACGAAGATCGCTCCCATCCATCCTCCGACTCCGTGGAGGTTGTGGACACCCATCACATCCAGCACTCCGATCTTCTTGCAGAACCAAGGCTGCAGGTAGATGAAGCAGAGTGTGGAGACGGCTCCTGCGATGAGACCGATGACGAGGGCTCCCCAGGGTCCGACGGACAGCAGGGGTGCTCCGATCGCGACGGGTCCGCACAACATGGCGTAGGTGTAGATCAACGGGTTGACCTTGCCCTGCACCACCATGCAGATCACATACGTGCTCAGGATGGATCCGATTCCCGCCATGTAGCAGGTGATCGTGGCCCAGGTGATGTTCTCGATGTCCAACAGAGAGGTGACGAAGGAAGGCCAGAGCATCCACAGGAGCATGCTCGCCAGCCAGACGAAGGTCACGCTGTGGGTGGTCGTGTACATGGGCTCGTCGAAGGCCCTCTTGTCACGGATACCCATGGCGACTCCGAGACCGAAGTATGCGGCGCACATGTGGACAAGGATGGATCCTCCGGGATCGGTAGCGAAATCACCGAATATGGAAAGGTTGGCCAACAGGTACTCCACGAGGGAGTAGACGAATGCGAATGCGACACCCACGAGGAGGTACTGCCACATCTTGCATGTTCCTAGGAACACTCCGATGGCAATTACCACCGTGATGGCGCAGATGACCGCGCGTATGAGCAGGGCCTGGTTCCATACAGCATCGAAGTAGATGTCCTGTATCCCAAGGTACACCACGAAACTCGCCGCAGCGGAGAGGAGGACCGCGAGAGCGACTCCCCACTCGAACTTCTTGATGAAGATCATCAGGAAGGCCACGAGCATGAGCATGAACCAGATATCCAAATTCTTACCGAACTGCAGCTCTTCATACATGAGGTCCGTTCCACCGCTCATAGGAGTCTGGAACATGGCCTCCAGCGTGAGGGCGCCGGTCATCTCACCATACATCAGGAATGCTGCGATGGCGATGACTATGATGAAGGCTACCAGCATCAAAATCTTCTTGTTGTTCATATGAATCCCCTTCAGTACAAAGTACCCGGTTCATGGAGAAACCTCCCGAGTGTCATTGGACAACAGACGGTTGACCAAGGCAACGATCTCCGACCCTGAGGCCGAGTATCCGTCACCGCCTATCTCCTCTACCCATTCGCGACTGCAGGGGGCACCGCCGAAGATCATCAGCACAGCCGACTTATCCTCTTTCAGCGCCTTCACGATGTACTTCTGCATGACGAGGGTGGTGGTCATCAATGCCGATCCACCGACCACATCCGCAGAGTGCTTCTTCGCAGCCTCCACAAACCTTTCAGGAGACACATCCGGTCCGAGATCGATCACATTGTAGCCGGCTCCGCGGAGCATCGCGCAGCAGACGTTCTTGCCGATCTCATGAATATCTCCTTTGACAGACCCCATGACGATGGTTCCGCGGTAGATGTTGTCACTGCAGGCCATCTCCGGCTCCAACAGCTCCAACGCTCCCTCCATCGTCTTCGAAGCGGCCAGCACCTGAGGCAGAAAGATCTTGGCCTCATTGAACCGATCGCTAATGATCTCCATTCCCTTGGCGAGCCCTTGTGACACAATAACTTCGGGACTGATACCTTGCGATAGAGCTTCTTTGACACTTCTCTCCATCAGGTCGTAATCCCAAGTTTCAACGGATCTTCTAAGGTTTTGGAGTATGGGGTTGTTCTCAGACATTAGCCCTCCTTGCCTATCGGCGGGCATGTATGATTAAATCGAATCCACTCTATTAAAAAGAGATTGTTTTAGCCGGAGATACGACCATACATAGAGGTTGGATTGAACCATGGAACGGGGCTGAACGGCCCCGTTTAGGGTACTATGGACAGAATTTGATTCAGTTTTTATAACCTGGATACATCACTCTGTCTGTTCTTCTATTTCAATATTATCTTTACTTTTTATCAACCATCTTCAACACACGGTCGATCTGGCCGTTTCTGTCATATCCATAGGATGGAAATACCATCATCGGCGTTTACTCAGTATGCCACGAGATGGATTCCATCCTTCCGACGGACGGCCTGGACGTGGGAACCGTTATGGAGACCCAACGTGTCGAAACGCGTACGGGTCATCGTAGCCTGCACATAGTCGCCGGCACCAAGATCTACGATCACGTAGGCATCCACAGCCACCTTCCTGAACCCGACCACTACGCCGTCACCCAGGACCTCTGAATCCTTGTTATGACCGAACATTGGGAATCACTAAAAATATCACAACAAATATCTATTTAATAGATTTTATTTTAGATATTTGTATAAAAATATAGAGTTAAAATAATTATATCACCTATGATTGATGCTATAAAGCCCGATCTATGATCGACGATAAGTAGCATCAGAACGGTTCCAGGAGAAATCACCTGTGAACGAAAAGACGGTGATACCGCTAAAAATGGACTTGATTGAGAATTGTGATGGTTAAGTACCGCGGCATTCGCCGCGGCATGTTTTATCTTCACTCGATGGCGGAAGAGGGGCACTCGTCGACGCAGGCGCCGCAGTCGATGCATTTTCCGGCATCGATAACAGCGACATCGTCGCAGGTGATTGCTCCCTCGGGGCAGACATCGACGCATGCTCCGCATGCGACACACTCAGACTCTTTAACGGATACCATTGTGATAACCTCGCTCGACCAACATTCACACCGTATATAATAATTCTGAAAAATGCTAATATGTCCTCAAAAGTACGATAATCCAATGGTTTCAGCATGAATTCTACAAATGATGAACGTGGGAATGACTTCCACGGATAATCACCTTACATGGTCTGACCATAGTAATATACTGGCAATATGACGTCTAATCCCAACTCCTTATATCATCCATTGTCACATGCAACCATTATATCCAGCCGAACGAGATGACATAATGATACAATGAAGTTGGCCATCGTCGCTTGCGATATTCTGAAAGAGGAAATCGAATTCCTCACCAAAGACGATCCAGACTTCGTCATACGCGAGTATCTGGAATTCGCCCTTCATGAGAACCCTGAACATATGAGGGATGTGATCATAGAGAAGGTCAATTCCCAGAAGGGGCAGGTGGATGCCGTGTTCCTCGGCTATGCCATCTGCAGCTCCCTGGAGAACGTTACGGAGAAGTTCGATGTTCCTGCTGCGATGCTCCCCGGTGCGGACTGCATCGATGCCCTCCTCGGAACGGAGGAATACAACAGGGAGAAGAAGATCTGTGCCGGAACCTGGTTCTCGTCACCCGGATGGGCGAACGAGGGTCTCAACGGACTGATCAAGGAGCTCCATCTGGATTCCATGGAAGGTTACGACCCATCGTTCTTCTTCGACATAATCTTCGCATCCTACGAACGTGTGCTCTTCATCGACACCGGGATCGGCAACGAGGAGGAGTATCAGAGGAAATCGGAGGATTTCGCCTCGGAGCTAAAACTAAGGCACGACTGCAGGAAGTGCGGACTCGGCAGGATTCAGGAGACCATCGACAGGACCAAGAAACTGGCCATGGGATCACGTGACTGATGTCCCCTTTCCGGGACGATGGCAGTATCTGCACACCCATACGGTCAGGGACATGGCCACAAGCACCAGGACAGCGGCACCGTAACCGAGTTCCGAAGGACCCGTTGAATCGTATATCACTCCTGCAACCTGCGATCCCAGCACGATCCCCACACTGAAGGCTGTGGGATTGAGGGATGCCGCCAAGGTCAGGGAACCGGGATAGTCCCTTCCGGCCACATCCATCAGCAGCATCTGGACCGATGAGTTGGTGATGTACATCAGAAGACCGACGGCCATGAGGAGGACGAATCCTGTCACGGCACCGGTCATTGACAGGGGCAGCAACAGCATCACGACCATCTGTACGAGGAGGATCGCCCTGCCAGACCTCAGACCCCCGTGGGACGACACCTTCCCCGCGGCGAGATTGCTGATGAAGCACATTATGCCGAACATCATCAGGCCTATTCCGACATACTCATCCGGGAATCCTATGACGTCCTCGAGTATCGGCGTGATGTAGGTGAACACCACATAGGAACCACCGAAGGCGAACATCGTTATCAGGAATCCGGCCACGACCCTGGGATCCCTGACCATCTTCAGCGAACCGCCTCCGCGGACAGCCTCGGAGGGACCTGACGTGCGAGGGAGTACGAAGACCGAGAACAGGATCGCCAACAGGGACATCGCCATAATCAGGACGAACACGGACCTCCAACCGAAGATGTTCGACAGGACTGTCCCAAAAGGTACACCCACGATGGACGAGATGTTGAAGCCGGCGTACATCCACGCCAATGTGGATGCCCTCATCTCGCGCGGGACGATGTCCACCGCATAGGCCATGGCGACCGAGAACATCACTCCCGATGTGGCGGCGGTCATGACACGGGAAAGGGCGATGGAAACGTAACCGGACGCCACCATCGTCCACACATCCGACACCAGGAAGAGGATGATGGTCGCCATCAGGACACGGAACCTGTCGAAACGACCGATGAATGCGGATATCGTAGGTGTGAATACGGCATAGCTCAGTGCATAAACTGAGACGAGACCGCCGATCATGGTGTACTCCACACCCAACCCCCTGGCCATGTCCGGGAGTATCCCCATGATCATGAACTCGCTGGTCCCCATGACGAATGTGAGGAACACGAGGATCGGAACCGATGCCTTCACGCCCATGCCACCGCACACCGACGACCTTTCCATAAATCTGGCGGTTCGTAGAATACTGCTTTATAGTCATCAACGGGCTCTTCAAGCATGGACCCGTTCATAGTGGCCGTCATCCTGATCATCGCAGGTGCGGCCTTCCTGATCTACGAGGCCTTCAGCCCGGGGGCGTTCATGGTCATCCCCGGCACGGTACTCGTCATAGTCGGCCTGATAGGGGCCGCGTTCCCGGACAAGCTGTACACATGGTGGTCCCCTCTGACCGCACTGGTGGTCGCCGTTCCGGTGACCCTGATCACCATCAAGGGATACCAGCGCCTCGCCGTTCCGGAACCTCCGACGACGACCGTTGCGGACTCGCTCATCGGAAGGGAGGGTACCGTGATGGTCCCCACCGAAGAGGGGAACATGAAGGGGAAGGTGAAGATCGGGTCCGATACATGGTCGGCGACATCCGACGAACCGCTCGAGAAGGGGACGGTCGTCATCGTGGAGCACAGCGAAGGTGTCCACGTGCACGTCCGCAGGAAATGAGAAGGAGGTCATGAAATGTCAGAGATTCTGTTAGGTGTTTTCATCGCCGTCATCGCGGCGGTGATCGTTGTCATCACGAGCGGTGTGAAGATCGTCCAACCCTACGAACAGGCGATCTACATGAGGCTCGGAAAGTTCGTCAGGGTCCTCAACCAGGGTCTGAACTTCGTATGCCCGCTGATCAACCAGGTCGTCAAGATGGACCTGCGTACCGAGGTCCTGGACGTCCCCAAGCAGGAGGTCATCACCAAGGACAACTCCCCCGTGGAGGTGGACGCGGTCATCTACATCAAGGTCACAGACCCCAAGAACGCCTTCTTCGAGGTCACCAACTACAGGCTGGCCACCGTGAACCTCGCACAGACCACGCTCAGATCCATAATCGGGGAGATGGAGCTGGATGAGATCCTCTCCTCCAGGGAGAAGATCAACGTCAGTCTCAGGGACATCCTCGACGAGAACACCGACAAGTGGGGAGTGAAGATCGAGGCCGTGGAGATCAGGGAGGTGGACCCCGCCAGGAAGGTCAAGGACTCCATGGAGGAGCAGACATCCGCCGAGAGGAGGAGACGTGCCGCCATCCTGGAGGCAGACGGAATGAAGAGGGCAGCCATCCTCGAAGCGGAGGGAAAGAAGAAGTCCCGCATCCTGGAGGCGGAAGGTCTCAGGCAGTCCATGATCCTGGAGGCCGAGGGAAAGAGGCTCGCCACCATCCTGGAGGGACAGGGAGAAGCACAGAAGCTGAGGATAATGTCCGTCGGTGCAGCATCGATGGACTCCAAGGCAATGTCCGTCCTGTCCATGCAGACCCTTCAGGAGGTCGGAAAGGGAGAATCATCGAAGATCTTCTTCCCCATGGAGGTCACCAAGCTCGTGGAGGGTATCTCGGATTACATCGGAACCGCCAAGAACATCCCCGACAGGGAGGTCTCCGACGTGGACGGCATAAGGAACGCCGTCGGCGATCCCGACGACATCCTGGGACCCATCCCCACCAGGGAAGAGATAGAAGCAGAGACCGAGAAGCTCGACGAGATGGTCCGCGAGGAGATGGGCGACGTGGACGAGGTCCTCAAGGAACCCAAAACAAAGAAGATGTCAGACTGAGAAAACCGTTTCCGGGGGATGACGGATATCACCGTCTCCCCCTCTGTTTTGATCATTCCTTCTTGCCGAAGAGCTTGAAGCTACCGCGGGTGTCCTTGTACATCGCGTTGATGTGACGGGCATCGCAGAAGGGCTTGTCCTTGGATGCACCGCATCTGCACAGGACATACCTGTTACGGGTCTCGTACATCTCCCCGTCGGCCGACTGGAGGGGTATCCCGCCCATCACGTAGATACCGCCGCTCACCCTGCGGTCGGGGTCCTGGACGATATAGATGGACGGATCGAGCTTGTCCTCGATGATGTTACCATCCTTGTCGATCACAACGGTCCTTCCGGTGGGGCACTCGCATGCACCGCGGATGACCTCGTTCCTGGCATCGGGATCATCGGTCTTCGGCAGGAGGTCCCAGACTGAACCGTTCCTGCGGTGGCAGAATCCTGCCTTGGCACAACGAAGGTCGTCCTTCATGTCGATGGTGGCCCCCTCCAGGAGCTCCGCCCTCTCGTCATAGGGACGACGGTCGGCTGTCTCGGTGCCGTTGAACCTCTTGTGGGATCCGTCGCAGAACGGAGCGTTGTTGGATTTCCCGCATCTGCAGAGGGAATACATCTCGGCCTGCGGCAGTTCGCGGCCGTCCTTCCATACGTACTCTCCGTTCTCGTGTGCGATTACCTTCTCGAATATCGGGATATCACCGCGGACGATGTACGGTCCGTCCTTCACGATCTTGATGATCTTCTCCATAGGAGCACCGTTTCGGAATCATCTTCGAAGATATTAAAGTCATCAGATAATGTTGGGAATCCATCATTGTTTATGACAGAAGGGTCATGTCCTCTCCCAACGTCCCGCCTTCCTTGAACCTACTCTCTTTATCAGTCCCATCTTCTTGAGATCATCCAAACAACCGCGAATGGCATATTCGGATAATTCCAGATCAACAGAAGCATCCTTTATACTTGTGAAATTATTGGATTCTATGAGTCCCAAAACAAGTCTCTGATTCTGTGTCAATCCATCATCAGAAATTTCCTCGACCGTAGATGTATCCACGACAACGAGCATCGCATCACGGATTATAGTGAGCATAAGCTCTATGAATGGTGATGAATCGACTTTATCCGTCGAATCTCCGATTGCCTTGTAGTATCTTTCACGATTGGAATAAACCAAAGATTCAACCGGGACCCACTGGAATATTGGTTTCCACTTTGACAGTATGACAGTCTGCCACAACCTCCCGGTCCTCCCGTTGCCATCTGAAAATGGATGGATGAACTCGAACTCATAATGGAATACACAACTCTTAACCAATGGATGATCGTTAGATGATTCCAACCATCTCAGAAGGTTCTCAATGTGTCCAGGAACCAATTCCGCAGGAGGAGCCAGATGTATCAACTCTGTTCCAGCAAATACGCTGACACCTGTCGAACGATATCTACCCGCATCTTCCATCAAAGAATCCATCATGATGGAATGAGCCCTTAGAAGATCAGAAGGGTCATACGGATTGAAATCGAACAGCGACTCATAACAGCGATATGCATTCTTAACTTCCTGTATTTCACGGGAATCGCCTAAAACCCTCTTACCGTTGATGACATCGGTTACCTGATCGAGAGATAGAGAGTTGTTCTCAATTGCCAAAGAGGAATGGATGGTTTTGATCCTATTGGAACGATTGAGCCTTGGCATACGGTCTATCTTCTTCATAGCAGGGTGGACTGTTAATTCAACAATCTCCGCGATGAGATTGATTGACTCTGAAGATATTGTATATGGAGGTGGACTTACGTTACCCATAGGTAATCAATACTGAAATTATTTATGTATTAAAATATTTTTTTATTTGTTTTTTATTTGTTTTATTTGAGATGGGGTTGTCAAATAACACATGTAAAGAAAAAAGTAACACCGGTTCCCCGGTGAATTGATTTTCCAGGTATCAGACGTACTTGACGGCTGTACCGTAAACGGTTGTCTCAGCTGCACCGGCCGCCACAGCGGCGGAGTTGTACCTGACCATCACGACGGCATCCGCACCCATGCTCTCCGCATCCTCGACCATCCTCTTGGTGGCGATGGCCCTGGACTCGTTCATCATCTGGGTGTATGTGGTGAGCTCCCCTCCGACCATGGATTTCAGCCCCTGGCCGATGTCGCGTCCGATGTTCTTGGTCTGTATCATGCTCCCCTTGGCAATCCCGATGATCTCGTACTGCTTTCCGGGTATGTTCTCAGTAGTTGTCAACAGCATCTTCCAATCCCTCCTCGATCTCCTTGAACCTCTGCCTTGTGTAGAAGAGCACCAGCACGGCGACGATGAGATATCCGACCGCCATTCCGAGCACCATGAACGTGGGTGCCTCCAGGACGAGGTACATCAGAGGGACAGTGATAAGCAGGAGAACCAGGAAGACCGCAACCACGGCCGCCTCTATCCTCGCCTTCGAACCTCTGTCCATGCGTGGCGTTGCACTTCCGAGTATAAAGAACAGTCACCTCATGCTCCGTCCAGACCGCCGAATCCGAACGCCTCGTAATCTCTGCGGGAGAATCTGTGGTATGAGATGGGACCGCAGTCGGAATCGATGCAGTACACGTACGGGTCGGTGCCGTCGGTGAAATATGCGATGTGGTCGAACCCGTCACCGTCGACCTCCTTCCATACGAGACCCTCCGAGACCTTCTCCAATCTGGCCCTGATCCCATCGAGGGATTCCCTCGACATGACCGCGTCCACCATCGTGAGGAGAACGGGACTGACCGGGAGTCCGGCAACATACCTGCATCCCTCCTCGGAGACGGTGATACGGACTCTTCCCTCATCCAAGGTGCATGCAACATCACCGAGTTTTGGACGCACATGCTCCCTGAACCTGGCGATCTCACCTTCGACATCATCTCCCATGCAATCCAGCGGGAGGTAGAGGCTGAGGACGCCTGTGGATTGGCCAAGCTTTACCTGCATCTCCTGTACGGTCGATACTATCCTATCCTCGAGGTCACTCGGATCCATGATCGGAAACTCCTGTAATCTAAACGATAGTTACAGGTCGCACTATTTCTATTTGACCCAATCACCCGTATTCGACGACTCTTCCACGTCGTTACAAAAGAACCCGTTCTTCCAATGGACTGGATTTTAACAGATGCGCAACCAATAGCAGCATGTCCGGATCGATCGCATTTTCCGTGGCATTCTGAATGAAGAGTACCCCTGTGATTTCGCAACAGGTGGACACCACCACATACATTGTCTATTTCTTTCTGGAAAGTATGAAAATGAAATTATGGAAAATCTTAAAATCATTTTATGGAAAACCTTAAAGTTATATTATGGAAAATATGAAAATTAAATTAAGGAAAATATAATAGTCATAAACTGTATCCCCAATTATGACCTTGACACCCGAGGGATACCGCCCCAGACTCATCGATGACAGATTGGCCAAACACATCAAGGCATTCGGTGCGGTCAGTCTTGAAGGTCCCAAATGGTGTGGGAAAACATGGTGTGCAGAGAACATCTGCAACAGCGAGTTCAAACTGACGGAGAAAACAGGACCTCTGAAGAACAGAGACCTCGCAGAATCGAACCCCGAGGTCGCCCTCAGAGGTGAAGAACCCCATCTCATAGACGAATGGCAAGAGGTTCCGAGTCTATGGGATGATGTGAGGAACGAGGTCGACAAAGGCGGAAGAAAAGGACGCTTCATCCTGACCGGCTCGTCCGTACCCAAGAGAAGAACATACATCCACAGCGGAACCGGACGCATCGCCAAACTGGACATGCATACGATGACCCTTTTCGAGATGGGGGATTCCACCGGATCGATATCTCTGAAGGATATCCTGTCTGGAAAACTGGACCATATGGATTGCGGAGAACCTTCACTGGACCATATCGCAGATCTCATCGTCCGCGGAGGGTGGCCTTCCGACATCGGATTGGATCCGGAGTACTACGGATTGACTGCGAAGCAGTATGTGAAGGAAGCCGTAGAGGATGCATGCAGATTGGACGACAAGGATCGCAACAGGGAAAAGATGAGGATGCTCCTGAAATCGCTTGCACGCAACGAAAGCACCCTCGCAAGCGACAGCAAGGTGATGGAGGATATGAAGACATATGAGGACAGCACCATCACACCTCCCACCCTATCAGAATACTGCGATTGTCTGGACAGGATACATCTGATAGAGGACACGCCGTGTTTCAGACCTAATATACGTTCGGAATGGAGGGTCGGCAAAACACCCAAGAGGCATCTCACCGACGTTTCGCTCGCCGTGGCGGCCATGGAGATCGGAAAGGAGAGGATCATATCAGATCTGAGGACCTTCGGATTCCTCTTCGAAAGCCTGTGCGAACATGACCTACAGCTGTATTCAGAGTATCATGAGTGCAAGTTCTTCCACTACAGGGACGGTCGCAACAGAGAGATAGATGCGGTGATCGAGTCACCAGATGGTTCCTGGACTGCGGTGGAGATCAAACTCGGACCCGGACAGATAGACTCGGCGGCGGAATCCCTGTTGAAGATCAGCGGACAGTTCGAGAAGGAGAGGCAGGCTCCGAAGAACCTTGTGGTGATATGCGGTATGACTCGCTACGCGTACAAGAGGCCCGATGGGGTCATGGTGCTCCCCATCACGGCACTCGGACCATGAGACGGGTGAAACCTCGACCACACAAACAGTTATAATCCATACCCTGCTACTAGGGAATGTCGGGAGATGGAGGGTGGCCGACGGTAGCCGCAAGGCAGCTGAGGAAGTTCCCTCCTCCAAGGGCAAGATGGACGCACGCAAGGGCGTACGGCGAGAGCTGTGGCAAGGGCCCAGAAACGACACAGACCGGATGTACAGGATGATCCGCAAGGCGGTGACGTTCCCCGGGATTTGGTGAAACGGCGACTCCCCATCGGAGCAAGTCCATACAACAGGGATGAACGGCCCGGGACCTGTGGGTAGGACGCGAAGTTGAATGCCACCTGAAACAGAAGGGGGGCTACTACCATCACCCGACTTTCCATTTCGAGAGGACACCCCATATGATGCTCGAACGCTGTCCGAAATGCTCGCCAGACACAGGAATAAGGATCATGCCTCCGGAAGAGACCCTGAAGAGGGTCCTCCCGCTTCTGAAGACCGCCGGCCTCGGCGAGCCGGAGAACATCACCGACAAGGACAACCTGGGGATCCCCGTGTTCTCGGTGGACCGCCAGGAGACCGCCCTCGGGAAGCCCAAGTACTACAACGGTAAGGGTGTCACCGTGGAGCAGGCGGAGGCATCCGCCGTCATGGAGTCCATCGAGAGGTACAGTGCCGAGCAGAGGGACTCCGACGAGATCGTCTACGGAACATACGAGCAGGCGAAGGAGGTCATGATGGCCGTGAACCCCGTGGACCTCATCCTTCCCCTGAGGGTGCTGGACCACTATGAGGGACAGATGATCGCCTGGACACAGGGATTCGAGATGTTCAGGGGATGTCCCATATGGGTCCCCGCATGCGCCGTCTACTATCCGTACTATCCTGATGATGATTTCCAGCTCTTCAGATGGCACACCAACGGTATCGCAGCCGGGAACACAATGGAGGAGGCCATCCTGCATGCATTGTTCGAGGACATCGAGAGGGATGCATGGTCCATCGCCGAATACCAGGACAGGACATACGCGGACGTGCTGATCCGCGACAAGGACTCCATCCCCGCACAGCTGATCGAGAAGTTCACAGATCAAGGAATCGAGATCCACCTGAAGGACCTGACCAACGATATCGGCGTCCCGACGATCGGAGCATCCGCCGACGACACCGTCACGAAGGACCCGGAGCTCCTGACCATCGGTGTGGGAACCCATCTGAACCCGGAGATCGCAGCCATCA